>ENA-UPAD01000020-UPAD01000020.1-bioreactor-metagenome-genome-assembly--contig:-NODE-20-length-264298-cov-19.212732_pt1 | contig 264298 bp, 234 predicted proteins | sample MGYA00238179_ERZ772710 | MGnify/ENA primary metagenome ERZ772710 (study PRJEB29004, sample SAMN07631245) | bioreactor metagenome | isolation source: Switchgrass digestor | place: USA: Dartmouth...
CTGAATCCCTCGCTTGTTAAAGGGTTCAAGAAGGCCTTCACAATAAAGCCCAAGACCGACATCGTCGACGCCAAGATCATCGCTGAACGCGTAAGGTTCGGCAAGCTCAACCCGGTAACCCCCAACGACCTCAAGCTCCAGCCGCTCGCAAGGCTGACAAGGCTGCGTTACCACCTGGTACGCTCTGCGACGAGCGACAAACATCGGGCGATTGAACTGCTGTTCCTCAAGTTCCCCGAGTATCGAAAGGTCGCAGGGAAAAGGCTTTTGGGAAAAGCCTCTTTGAGCCTTCTGGACGAGTTCACGCCAGATGAACTCCTGGCAATCCCCACGCCGGAACTTGCAAAGTTCCTCGTTGATAACGGTAATGCCAGGTTCAAGCAACCAGATGCATTCGCTGACGCCGTCAAGACTGCGGCGGCCAGATCGTACCGCCTGAACCCCAAGATGGAAAGCACGGTGGATATAGCCCTATCGATGGTCCTTGAGAACATAGACTTCTTCACGCAGCAGATCAAGAAACTCGATAAGGCCATAGAGCGGGAGATGAGGGCCATACCTAATCCGCTGGTCACCGTGCCTGGCATTGGGCCTGTGATATCAGCCGGGATAGTCGCGGAGATCGGCGACATCGCAAGATTCCACGACCAGGGCGCCCTGGCCAGATTCGCAGGCCTCACATGGCACAAGCACCAAACAGGCTCGTTCGATGCCGAGGAGACCTCTCTTACAAAGGCTGGGAACGAATACCTCCGCTATTACCTGGTAGAAGGTGCAAACTCCCTAAGACTGCACAACAAGGAGTATGCCGCCTACTACCGGCGGAAGTATGAGGAGGTTCCCAAGCACCAGCACAAGAGAGCGCTCGTACTCACTGCCAGGAAGTTCGTACGCCTGGTCTTTGCCTTGCTCAGCAAGGGCCAAATATACCGGGATAGGAGGTAGGCTTAAGCACCCCAGCAACTTCGGTTTTCAAGGAACACCGGCGATTGCAAAATCTGACCTTGCAACCGCCCGGGCATCCTATTGCCCGAGGCCGCAATATGCCCCAGAAAATTCCTCTCTAAACCCTCTTGACATTACACCCTATAGCTTTGCAAGCGCTTCGGGCAAGAGGAGGCTTTTGAGCGTGACAAGACCAACCCCGAAGCCACGAGCTGCGCACGCCGGGCACCGTGCGCTAACGCTAGCGTCGTGATTTCCCCTGGCATGAGAACAGCAGTGGCATTCCGACATAACCATTCCCCTGGTCGCCGCAGACGGAGGCATCTTTTGCTCCTTCGTAGTATATCAGGGATCATTCCACTTATCATCTTCTCATCACCGGAAAATCCCAGATGGTGACCGCGCCGCCCCCGCGCGAAGGTTGCTTCCTTCCAGCGTGATCCACCCAACGTGATGCACGAGGCCGTACTGCTTGTAAGTTCGGCGTCAGGGGCCTATAATGATGGTGTCGCGAGAGAGCTTTTCGGTGGCGCGGTCAGGTAACAGCTATGCCAAAGGAGGCTGTCTCGGCGGCTCCAGGATTGGCACGTTCGGCGCCGAGGCCGAGGAGTCGGCGATTAAGGGGCCAATAAACCGGGAATCAGAGGTGCAGTGATGAAGAACATCGACAACGGCGCTCCGAAGAGCGGGATCGCGATCGTGACCGATAGTGGCGCAAGCCTGCCAGAAGAACTGATTGAGCAGTACGACATAGCGGTCGCGCCTGTCGGGATACAGTTTGGGAGCGAATCATACCGCGACGGCGTGGATATCACGCGAGAGGAGTTCTATGAGAAGCTCAACGGACCGGACATCCCGATGACTTCCCAACCTGCACCGGCGGAGTTCATCTCCATATATCGCAGATTGCTCCAGCGTGTCAAGACGATCATCTCCATCCACATCACGTCCACCGGGAGCGGGACGTTCCAGGTGGCCAACCTCGCGAAGGCGAGTTTTCCCGGTGCCGATATAGAGGTGGTCGATTCGCTCTCCGCGTCCATGGGCACGGGATTCATGGTGCTCGCCGCCGCCGAGGCCGCGCAGCGCGGAAAGACGAAGGAGGAGATCCTCCGCCTCCTGTCGGAACTCAGGCCGCGCATCAGCGCGTACGCGGTCATAAAGTCCGTGAGACACCTCCTGAAAAGCGGGCGCATTCACAGGGGCCAAGCGCTCATCGCCTCCCTGCTTGCGATAAAGCCCTTGATCTCCGTGAAGGAAGGGGTCGTCGAGGTAGTGGACAGGGTCAGAACCTACCAAGGCGCCCTGGACAGGCTCGTTGAGCTTACGAGAGAGGCCGCGGGGGACTCAAGGGTGAGGGTCTCGGTCGTCCACGGAAACGCTCTTGCCGAGGCGAAGCGGTTGCGCGACCGGCTTAAGCAGGTTCTGAACTGCGGGGACATCGTTTTGTCCGATATCGGTCCTCCCCTCGCGGTCCATGGCGGGCCGGGCATCATCGGGGTCGTGCTCCATCCGGTGTGATACCGAGACGCCGGCCGCAACCAGGACAGGCCCACTGCCGCCGCGACCTTGCACGCATCTTGCGCGCATGTGGGGTGCGAAGTGAGAGTGCTCTCCCGAGGGGCCGTTCCTCGTCGCCTGCAGAAGACACCACGGGAAGGGTGATGAACTCAATGAACTACCGTGAGTGTGGGAGTCTTCGGTTCTCAGAAGTGGGCGTGGGCTGTTATAGCCTGGCAGGAGTGTACGGCAGGAAGGACCTGGACGAGTTCGCGAGGATGATTCGGCGCGCCTACGAGCTCGGGGTGACGTTCTTCGACACGGCAGACGCATATGGCGATGCGGAGTCGATCCTCGGGAGGGTCGTGCGTGACTTCCGGAGCGCGATACATATTGCCACCAAGGTGGGCGTGGTGTCGGGCGCAAGCATGGACCTCTCCCCCTCGAGGGTGAAAAGAGCGTGCGAGGAGAGCCTCGCGCGGCTCAGCACCGACTATATCGACCTCTATCAAGTCCACTTCGACGACCCGAAGACCCCCGTCGAGGACGTGGTCGGCGCTCTGGAGGACCTGGTGGCTTCAGGCAAGATCCGTCATTACGGCGTGGGCCACCTGGCGGCGGAGAAGATCGCCAGATACGTTGAGGTCGGTCGCCCCTTTTCCGTCCTCAACGTGGGCGGCTCTGGGTGGAAGATCTCGGACGAGGATCTGGCGTCGTTTGACGCGTTTCTCTCAGAGGAGGACGCGAGGCTGGACCGTGAACGGAGGCAGGCGGTGGTCACGATCGCAACCTCAGCCCTGCCTCAAGACCCGGCGGCCGCCTTCAGAGACCTGGTGTACGCCCTGGACACCGCTGCCACGACTGGAATGTGCTCCGAGGCGCAGATCGTGCCCCTGTTCGAGGAGCTGTTGGCTTTCCAAGGGGCGGGCGGTGAACACGGGAAACACCTGGACAGCGGCGTTCTCGAGGGCATTCGCCGCCGGCTGAAGGCATTAGTGACCGCGACCGGGACGGGGGACGGAGACGGAGACGGGTTAGGTTTTCGTCGCCTTTCTTGACGGCGCCAAGTGGGCGTGCAAGACACTCCCGGCTATTGGGCCATTGGGGCCGGTTGCCGGTGATTGCACGACGGGGCGTTGAGAATTCGGCTATCCGGCGCGCCGAATTCGAACGAGGCGCGCCCCGAGCGCGCCGTCCCCGGAGGGCAATCACCGGCAACCCGGCAACTGTTGCAAGAGGGGCGCGGATCAATGCGCCCTCACTTAGGCGAGCGGCGAGCGCCCCGCCCGAGCATTGTGCTTTCGTCGTGAGGGATCGCGCATGGGAACGCAACACGAGCGTGGGGGAGACATAACGGGCTTTAGATGTGTACCTGGAATTGTGGAGCTCGAGGCGCGAACCGGCGTTGTGCGCCTCAATCGTGCCGCGCTGCCGCGCGCAGCAGAGCGGATAGTCTTCGGACGCGGGCTTGCCACTAGCGTCGTGCCCGAGGCGGTGGCCGGGCTCGCGGAGGCCGGGCGCCGCGGCGTCCTCGTGGTCGTCGGAGAATCGAGTTCCAGAGCGCCGGGGATAGCCGCGCTCGTCGACGGCATGAAGAGCTTCGGTGCCAGGGTCTTCGTCGTTCGCGGCCACGCCGACCACGCAACCATCCGGGCGGGCATAGAATCTGTCCGGCGGGGACGTCTGGGTCTCGTAGTCGCCATCGGTGGCGGCACGGTCATCGACGTCGCGAAATCCATCGCAGCCCTTGCGTATCAGGACCAGGGCAGCGGGGGCGGTGCCTCGTCCGTCTCGGGAGCGACTTCGCGAGAAGACCTAGACCTTCTGACAAGTCCCGGTCTCCGTCCTGCGGATGGACACGACAAATCGGAGGCTCTAGTGGATATTGCCGCCTACCAACTGGGCCGGAGGAGGTTGTCATCAGAGAGGACGCTCCCCTGGGTTGCTGTGCCGACGACATCCGGCACAGGCTCGGAGAGCACGGACAACGCCGTTATTGAGCTTGGCGAAGAAAAGAGGAGCCTTCGCGGCATCCCGTCCCCACGTTTCATCGCGGCCGACCCCGCGCTCACAGACCCGCTTCCTCTCGCCCCAACGATCATCGCGGCGGTGGATGCTATCGCCCAGGCGCTCGAGGTTTTGGCGAGCCCCGCTGCATCAGAAGAGGTCCAGCAGGTGGCGTTGGCGGCGTTCGTCGCGCTCGCGCGCGGTATGGAGGATTTGTACGCAGTCGCATCGCACGCCGTTCGAGAAACCGAGCTGGATGGAACGGCTCCCGTCACGCCGGACCGGCACCGCACGCCTGCGGTCAGCCGGGCCGAGTCGCCTGGTTCCGCGAGCAGGGTGGACCCTGCCACCCGCGACACCTTCTCCTGGGGAAGCCTCCTGATGGGCATGGCTTTCGCCAACGGGCGACTCGGGTTACCCCATGGACTCGTCCACTTCTGCAACCGCTTCGGTCTATCTCATGGCAATATGGTAGGGATCCTGCTGGTGCCTGGGCTCAGGGTGCAAGCACGCGACACGGAAACCTCGACGCGGCTGGCGCGGGCGGCTCGAGCGTTGGACCAAGCCTTGCAGCACAAGGCCTCGGAGGACAGAGATGCTCCAGCACCGGAGAGGGAGGGAGGAAGCCGGGCCCCTCGGATTGCTATGCCACAGTCCGTCCGATCCGGACCCGAACCACTTTTCCGGTGGTTGGCCTCGAGAATCCCGGCGCTCTTCGAGGCGATCGGCCTGCCGCGCACCCTCATAGAGGCTGGCCTAGCCGGCCCCGACCTGGACTGGATAGTCGCCAGGGAACTGGAAAACCACCCGACATTCGGCACCCCGGCGCGGCCGGCCACGCCTGCGGAGCTCAGGGACGTGCTCGAAGGAGCCTGTGAGGAGCCTGGGCACAGAACGTTGTCGAGGCGCGTCTGAGAGGCGCGCGAGGTTGTCCAACTTCCCAACAACGCCCAAGCGGGGGCAAGAAGCGAAGCCCCGCGTCGCACGCCCGACAGCGCGTTGCGTGCCGTTCCTCGCGTGCCACGCGGCGCGGGGCTCGGGCTGCCAACGGCCCGCAGGGACAGGAAAAAGGAAAGGCGACGCGGGCCGCGTTCGCCGTCTCGCATCGCCTTGGCTTCACTGCTGCCCCCTACAGCACCCTCCCGCCGGGAGCGTCCCCTTCCTCCCTCGTAAGCTTCTGCTTTGCGCTCTCATAGGCGAAGAAGCGTCCTATGTTCTCAAGTCCAACCATGCCCACGAGTTTCCCATCTTGAACCACCGGCAGCGACGAGCAGTTGCAGCCGTGCATCTTCTCATACACTTGGGCCAGCATGTCCGTGGGGCTGAGCGTAACGAACTCTACCTGCATCGCCTCGGCCGCGCTGATCTCGGGGCCCTTCTCATGAAGGGCCGCAAGCACGGAGGCTTTAGTCAGGATCCCTTTCACGACCCCACCCTCGACGACCGGGAAGTCGTCCTGGCAGCCCCGGTATGCCCGTTCAAGGACTGCGGCCAGAGGCTCGGTGGGCGACACTATCTCGAACCTCGTCGTCATGACCCGGTTGACCGGCACGCCGCCCAGGACTCGTCGGATCTCCGCTGTGCGCTCCTCAGTGCCCGCTCCCATGTAGATGAAAAGGGCGATGAATATGAGCCACGGGTTTGTAAAGAGCCCGAGCAGGGCGAACAGGAACGCGAACCCCTGCCCCACTGAGGAGGCAATGCGGGTGGCTTCGAGGTAGTTCATCCGCATCGCGAGGATGGCTCTCAGGACACGCCCGCCGTCCATCGGGAACGCGGGGATGAGATTGAACAGGCCCAGGATGACGTTGGCCGAGGCAAGGCTCGCCATGAAGCGCCCGCCCCAGAGATACTCGATCGTTCCGAGTCCCATTGCGATCCCGGTGGCGCGCAGTGCCGCGATGAATACCGCAGCGAGCCCTAGGCTTACGGCGGGTCCAGCGATCGCGACGAGCAGCTCCTGCCTGGGATCATCGGGGATCTCCTCGAGCTGCGAGACGCCGCCGATGGGAAGCAGCGTGATCTCCTTTACCTTGATGCCGAACCTGCGTGCCACGAGGCTGTGCCCAAGCTCGTGAAGGGTGACTGAGGCGAAGAGAGCGATGATGAACCCCAGGCCGCCCAAGCTCGAAGCAAGTCCCGCCCCGACCACACCAGAGATCAACATGAATACCAGGAACAGAAGAAACGACCAGTGAAGGCGGATGGGGATGCCGGCGACTTCTATCAGAGTGAACGACTGACGCAAGGTCTCACCTCCTACGTAAAGACACCGTTTGGTAGCGCCGGCGCGCAGCCTTGTACCTCCTTTCGGCGCCCTGTGCGCTTTCACCTGCCTGTAGCACAATATGCCGCCTGTACGGGCCTTGCGAAAACGAAGGCTCAGCGAAAGTGCACGAGGTGAGCAGCGCCCCGGGACCCTCTTGATGACCGACGATCTCTCCTGGCACAATGGTATAATCACAGGTACAATCGCAGTACCGGCATAATGACCGGTATGCTGTCGGTACCGCTCGCTAGAAGGAGCACGGCAACCCGTGCGCGAGCGCGCCCCCCGAAGGCGCCCGCGCTCCGGCGATCGGCCGAGCGGCATCTCTGCGCCCAAACACGCATGGCGCGCACAGCAGAAGGGAGCATGTCCAACTCCATGAAACGAGGGATTTTCCTCGCGTCAATTGCCCTGTCCGTCACCCTCATAGCTGTGGGACTTCTGAGAGGCGATCCCGCACGCGTCTTCGCCAACGCGGTGGTCGTGTGCCTCTCCTGTATAGGGATACAGTGACCGCCCTTGCTCGCGTGGGGAAACCCTCAGGACAGGCCCGCGACGGGCCACGGCAGATGGGCAGATGGGATACGGGAGGCCGGGCCAGAGCAAGCAGGCCAGGGCCGACAGGGGCGAGTCGGACAGGGGCGACAAGACGGCGCTCACGCATAGGCCCCGTTTCAATTGTCTTGCATCCGGCGCCCCGGCCTGGCCTGGCCGCGCCGACGAGGGGGGATATGCAACGTTGCGGAAGCGTTCTTCGCTGGACCATTCGTGGTTGAACCAGCCTCATGAACCCAAAGCAGCATCAGGACCTGCCAGCATGTCGATACAGTCGACGCGGCCGGCCGCCGCCAAGCTCGCGCAGGCGGAAAGCGCACCTCGGAGCGCGATGGCAGCGCTCCCACGGCTCGCCCGCGCGTACGGGCCGACGACACGCAGGCGAGGCCTCTGGCAGGCCTTGAGCTTCGTCCTGGCCAATTCGTATTTCTTCAAGTTCCTCAAGTACGTCCCCTGCCCCACGCTCAACTGCTACGCGTGTCCCGCCGCAAGCTTCGCCTGCCCCATAGGCACGCTCCAACACTTCGCGGCGACGCGCCGGGTTCCGTTTTTCACCCTCGGCATCTTGGGAGCGATCGGGACAGTCGTCGGAAGAGCGGTCTGTGGCTGGGCGTGCCCGGTAGGAGGGCTTCAGGAGCTCTTGTATAAGGCCCCGGTACGAAAGGTTCGAGTCTCGAACCGTCTCACGTTCGTGAGATACTTGGTGCTCGCAGGGCTCGTGTTTGCAGTGCCCTTCCTTACTGGAGAGCCTTGGTTCTCCAAACTGTGTTTCGTGGGCACGCTCGAGGCCGGCGTGCCGCTCGCCCTTGGGGACCGAACGATCCGCTCGCTCATCGGCCCGTTCTTCTGGCTCAAGGTCGGGATCACCGCAGCGCTTCTGCTGATGATGGTCTTTGTCAAACGGCCCTTCTGTCGTTTCGTGTGCCCGCTAGGCGCCATATACGCTCCATTTAACAGGATAGCGCCGAGCTCCATCGCTTTCAGGGAGGACCTGTGCGTGCGATGCGGAAGGTGCACTGAGGTGTGCCCGATGGACCTTGACGTTCCGAAGGAAATCAACGGTCTCAACTGCATCCGCTGCCGCGAGTGCGTCGGGATCTGCAAGGCGCTTCCGCGGCCAGGAGCTTGACAAGCGCGACATGCGCCGATACGCGCCCGCGAACGGGCGCGCCCTCCGCGGCCATGCAGCCGAACAGGTCGACGTGCCAACGGGCAGACCGGTAGGAGAAAGCGCCTGCCGGTGCGCGCGCAAGAGCCTTCATTGATACGCAGCACCCTTCGGAGGCGCGAATCCTGGCGCACCCCCTGACACGGCGCAGGCCCCTGCCGGTGCAGGCCTTCACCGGTACATCTTCACCGGTACATGAGGTACTGCTCCCGAATCTCCGCGAACTCACGTAGCCCTGGCTCCCATCTCGCAATAATCTCGTCCGGGGACGCGCCCTCCTCGAGCCAGGCTCTGAGTTCCGCGCCTCCGGCGAGAAGGTCGATGAAAAGACGGTGGCTGGCGCTGCCTCCATCGGCGCCTCGCCACTGAAACTCCAGCTCGTTCTGTTTCCTTGCGGCATGGAGCATCGAGACCCCGAGAAGCACCGCACGAACCTCCCCAGGGTCTGTCACATGCACCTCAACTCCGCCGCACTCCACCCCGCTGTGCTTCGAGAACATGGGCCTGAAGCGTGCCGGCCTGAAGCGCACGCCCTTTAGACTCATATCGTTCAATACCTCGGCAAGGCCGAAGGGGTCGAGCCAAGGCGCGCCGATGAGCCTGAAGGGCTTGGTCGTTCCCCTTCCTTCGGAAAGGGTCGTGCCCTCGAAGAGGCAGGTGCCCGGGTACACCAGGGCTGTTTCAAAGCCCGGCATGTTGGGGGTGCCCGTCCAGAAGTGACCCGTATCAGGGAAGAGCATGTGTCTCTCCCAGCCATCCATGGGAACCACCGTGAGGTCCACGTCGATCCGCGATCGCGCGGCAAACATGGCGGCAAGCTCGCCAGCGGTCATGCCGTGACGCATCGGAATACGCTCATAGCCCACGAACGACCGGTACTGGAGATCGAGGAGGCTCCCTTCGATGACCGTCCCGCCGAGCGGGTTGGGCCTGTCCGTAACTATCACAGGCTTCCCCGCCTCGGCTGCGGCCTCGATGCACAGGGCCACCGTCGCAAGGCCCGTCCAATAGCGCGAGCCGATGTCGTTGCCGTCACAGACCAGCACATCGATGCCATCAAGCATCTCCGGGGTGGGCTTCACGGCCTCCCCGTACAGGCTGACGACCTCCACGCCGGTGAACTCGTCCGTCCCGTGCCACACCTTTACTCCGGCCTGTTCACAACCCCATAGACCGTGCTCCGCCGCGTAGATCCGGGCGAGCTTTATCCCCGGGCACTCGCTGAAAAGCTTTATGATCGGCACTGCCCGTTCGTCCACGGCGTTGTAATTCGCTACGAGCCCGACCCGTGCCCGCGCCTTGCCAAAATACCTCTCGGGCTCCTCGAGCAGCCTCGTCACCCCGAGCTTAACCCTGGGATCGCCCCTTGCGGCGCTCGCGGGTCTGTCCCTGCCGTTGCCACTACGCCACAAGGCTGGCGTGCTCGCGGCCCCTGTACCGCGTCGGCCCCCGTCCCGGGCGGTCGGACGTCCACTCGCCATCTCCATGTCCCCTTCCTGAAACGCCCTATAAGGATAAGCGCCCGAGCCGCCTAAGTATGGCGCCAATAAATAGTTCTCGTCTCCTTTCTTGACGGCGCTAGGGTTGCCGGTGCTTGCACGACGGGGCGTGGAGAATTCGGCTCTCTTAAGCGCCGAATTCGAACGAGGCGCGCCGCAAGCGCGCCGTCCCCGGAGGGCAACACCGGCAACCCTGGGTAGGACCCCTCCGCCGAAAAGTAGCGCGAACTTTTGGCGACATACTTAGATCTTCCGCGATGCCAACGCGTCCACGGTCTTCATGAGCAGCTCCATCGCCTCGTCGGACCGCCTCATGGCCACCGCGGTAAAAAGGCAGTCGATTACGACGAGTTGGGTCAACCGGGATGTCATGGCGCCCCCCCTGAGCCTGGTGGCCTCGTGAGCCGTGGTGCAGAGCACGATGTCCGAGGCAGTGGCCGCTGGCGATGTCGGGAAGTTCGTGATGCAGATGGTGCGCGCGCCGCCTTTGCGCGCGAGGTTTATGACGTCGGTTGCCTCGCGCGTCCGACCGGAGTAGGTTATCACGACCGCCACGTCCTCCGGGCCGAGCAGGGCGGCTTGCGTAAGCTGGGCGTGGGTATCGAGGTAGCTGAAAGCCGTCATGCCTATGCGCATGAACTTGAGCTGCGCGTCCTGGGCTACCACCCCCGACGAGCCAACACCAAAGAAGAATACCCGTTTCGCGCCCTGGATGGCTTCCGCGGCGCGGGCCACAGCATTCGGGTCCAGTACCTTGGCTGTGTCCTCAATCGCCTGGAGGGTAGTGGTGAATATCTTGTCACAGATGGTGGGAACGTCGTCCTCAGGCTCCACCTTACCGAAGGCGCCCTCTCTGCTCGTGGCAAGCTCCCGAACCAAAGCCAGTTTGAGCTGGAAAAAACCCGTGAATCCCAACCGCTGGCAACACTTCACCACGGTCGACTCGCTCACTCCCGCAGCCACCGCCAGCTGGGTGGAGGTCATCCCCGCGGCGGACTCCGGGTGTTCCATTATAAAGAACGCCACTTTCTGCTCGGCGGGGGCGAGGGACCCGTATCCCCCTCGGACGACCGCAAGGCAGTAGTCAGGTGTCTTCGCAACCTGCATCACGTTTTCGTCTCTCGCTTCAGCCATGCACCTTTCGCCCTTTGTTTTCAGATTCTTCAGCTCGCCTCGCGCAACTAACTGGTAGCGACTGATAGCGACTTTCTACAAGGTCAGGCCGCTTCCGTACTCGCATATGCCTGGAATGGACACGGGCAGTCGTCCCTTCGGCTTCGCTAGGCCGAAGATGAGCTCTGCCACAGCTCGCATGGTGCACTCTCTAAAGCCGTACGCGGCTATGCACGTGCTTACCGACGGAAACATCTGGATGTCATAGGGGTTCCTCATGGCCACGACGACGAGAGGCACCCCTGTATCGAGCAGCGCGTTCACGAGCGCGCCCTGCTGTTCGTAGAGGTGCGCATTGTAGGATCCAACCACGACCACGTCTACGTCGCTCGAGAGCACGAGCTTTACCGCATCCGCTATCTCGACGGCGGTTGGCGACTGGGAGAACACGAAGCTGCGCGCGCCCGGGACAAAGCGCCTGATCGCGACCGCGAGAGGCGACTCCGATAGCTGCTCCTCCTCCACTTGCGTCAGCGCGCGGATGTCGGGGGACATCACCAAGAGGTTCCGACACTCCCGCGGCGCGAGCGGCACGAGCCCCTGGCGGTTTGCGAGGAGCGTCACCGATTGCCTGGCGATCTCAAGGGCCACTTGGCGATTCTCCTCGCTTCCCACGCGCTCCAGGCCGCGCAGTGAGAGATATCTCTCCGGGTCGAGCAATCCGTAGCGCGCCTTCAACGCAAGCACACGCCCGACGGCCTCATCCAGCCGCTCCTCGGAAAGCGTCCCCTTCCTCACGGCGTCGCGCACGGCGTCGAGGGCGGCACCTTGTTCTGCCTGATTGTGGCAGAGGAGGACCATGTCTGCGCCGGCGTCCAGGGCGCGGACGGCGGCCTCTCCCGTAGTGAACCTCTTCCGGATGGCGCCCATGAAGAGGTCGTCCGTGAGGACCACCCCTTCGAACCCCAGCTCGTCCCTGAGCAACCCAGTGAGCACGCTGCGCGAGAGAGTCGCCGGAATGGCCGGCTCAGGCTCCACAGCCGGGAAGAACACGTGCGCGGTCATGATCGCCTCCACGCCCGCCCGTATGGCCTCCTCGAATGGAGCAAGTTCCACGCTCGCCAACCGTTCCTTGCTGTGTGCGACCGTCGGAAGGTCGAGGTGGGAGTCCACCGTGACGTCCCCTTTGCCGGGAAAATGCTTCGCCGTCGCGACCACCCCCGAACGCTGGTACGCTCGTATCATGGCCACGCCGAGCCTCGTGACCAGGGACACGTCCTCTCCGAACGAGCGCACCCCGATTCCGGGGTTCCTGGGGTTGTTGTTGATGTCGAGGACGGGCGCGAGGTTCATGTTGAACCCTAGAGCTGTCATCTCGTCCGCTGTAACCTCGGCGGCCCTGCGCGCATACTCCTCCGACCTCGTGGCGCCGAGCGCCATGTTCCCCGGGAATACCGTCTCGCCGCGGGTGAGCCGGGCTACCACCCCGCCTTCCTGATCCATGGAGAGGAGAAACCCCACTGGGTGTCTGCGGCGGGATGCGATCTCCTGGAATCTGTGTGTGAGCGACTGGGCCTGGCTTGGGCTGACTATGTTCCTTCCCAAGAACACCGCGTTCCCCACTCTATACTTGGAGATGAACTCCTCGTCGGATGGGGTCAGCTCAGGCCCGTCGATACCGACCATAGCTATCTGACCGATCTTCTCGTCAATGCTCATGGAGCCCACGCGGTCCACGCTTGATGCTCCCTTCTTCGATCATATCTCGCCCGACTCATATGGCGCCCGAAGCACGCGCGTCGCCCAAGGCCGCGATTCGCACCGCATCCCTCGTGTGACCGCGCGCCGCCTCCAAGGCCCGCTCCGCCTCAACCCGTCCGACCGACGCGAGCGCCATTACGATGGCCGTCTTGATGCTCCCGCCCGCCTCGTCCAGGAGCCGTTCGCTCTCCTCGCCGCGAAGGCCAGTAGCTGTGGATACGATCCTGACGGCACGGCGCTTCAGCTTCCTGTTGGTCGCCTGCATGTCGACCATGAAGTTGTCGTACACCTTACCGAGTCTTACCATGGTCGCGGTGGATATCATGTTCAGCACGAGCTTCTGCGCGGTTCCGGCCTTCAGCCTGGTGGAGCCGGTCAACACCTCCGGCCCCACGGCAAGCGATATCGCGACATCGACGTTCAGGTCCAGCTTGGCTGCGTGGTTGCACACGATCGCCACGGTCGCGGCACCGATATCCCTGGCCGCTTTCAGCGCACCCCTCACGTACGGCGTGACCCCGCTCGCAGATATCCCCACCACCACGTCCTTCTCGGTGACGCACCCTGCAACATCCCCAGCTCCAGACGCCTCGTCGTCCTCGGCCGCTTCAACCGAACGGAAGACCGCCCCCGGCCCGCCTGCGATTATCGCGGAGACTTGATCGGACGATACCCCGAAAGTCGGCCCGCACTCAACGGCGTCCAGAATGCCCAAGCGCCCGCTGGTCCCGGCGCCCACGTACAGGAGCCTTCCTCCGCTTGCCATCTTCGCAGCGATCATGTCCACAGCCTTTGCGATGTCAGGGATCGCCTCGGCCACGGCCTCGGGGACACGCCGATCCTCCTCGTTCATCAGGCGCAGGATCTCTTCGGTGCTCATCCGGTCAAGCCCTCGGGAACGGGGGTTCATTTCCTCCGTCGTGAGGTCAGCATAATCAGTGTTGTCCACACTCACCACCGCTTTCCGCGCCCTCACATCCACTTCGCGCGCGAGAACCGACGAATGCGGCCCGCGTCATGGCGGTCACTGCATGCCGCTGCATATCGGCGAGGGTGCGCAAGTTCTCTTCCAGGCCCCGTCGTGCAAGCACCGGCAACCCCTCCCGATAGTCGGAAGTATTTCTACACCCCCACTTGGGTGCGATCACTGGCGGTCCCTCTCGAAGGCGGGAGCGCCCCGACATGCGCGCTCACCGAGCATGGAGATGGCAAGCGCACAAGTGCCCCCTGCTCACCTCGCGCGGCTCTGGCTTGACTCTCTTGCACGCTTCCGACACATAGGGACACCTCGGGTGAAACGGACAACCCGGAGGTGGATTGATCGGGCTGGGCGGTTCTCCTTCGAGCTTCACCTTGCTTAGTTTCCGTTCTCTCGGGTTCCAGCCAGGAATAGCCGACATCAGAGCTTGTGTGTACGGGTGAAGCGGCTCGTCAAACAACTCCACAGCCGGCGCCGATTCAACCACGTTCCCCAGGTACATCACCATGATCCTGTCGCTCATGTGATGGACCACATCCAAGTTATGGGAGATGAAGACGAGGCACATGTTGGTCTCGCCCTGGATCCCCTTGAGCAGGTTGATGATTTGGCTCTGAACCGAGACATCCAGCGCAGAGGTGGGTTCATCACAGATCAGCAGCCTAGGGTTCACCGCGATCGAGCGCGCAATGGCGATCCTTTGCCGCTGGCCGCCGGAGAACTCGTGAGGATACCTGCGAGCGTATTCCGGGTACAGCCCCACCTTTCGCAAGAGCTCGGCGACGCGCTCGTCTACCTCCGCCGCGCTGTCGAAGAGCCTATGCGTGTCAAGAGGCTCGCGTATTATGTCCCTCACGGTCATCCGCGGGTCCAGTGAGTCGAAAGGATTCTGGAATATCATCTGCACGTCTTTTCTGAACGTCTGTTTGACGCGCTTTCCCAAAGCCCTCGAGATATCATGGCTCCGTCCGCTCGGATCGTGATAGGTTATGGTTCCGGCTGTCGGCTCGTATATCTTCGCAATGGTCCTTCCTAGGGTGCTCTTGCCGCACCCTGATTCACCCACGATTCCTATGGTCTCGCCTTCACTGATCTCAAAGTCGACGGCCTCGAGCGCCCTCACATAGCCTGTGACCTGGAGGAATACGCCGGATCTTATGGGAAAGTACTTCCTGAGACCGGCTGCGGAAAGGATCTTCATCCGGCCTCACTCCCCTCGTACAGCCAGCATGCCACCGTGTGGCCCCGGCCGAGCTCGAACTCGGGCGGCTCGAGCTCCTTGCACTTGGCCATCGCTCTCGGACACCGCGGGTTGAACCTGCAACCGTCTGGAAACTGGTCGGCCCTAGGCACATACCCCTCGATGTAAGGCAGCTCCTTGCCCTTGTACTCCCGCTTGACGCGGGAAGCAAGCAAACCTGCGGTATAAGGGTGGAGAGGGTTATCGAACATCTCCACTACTTGCGCCTTTTCAACGATCTTGCCGGCGTACATCACATGCACCCTATCGGCGATCTCCGCAACGGTGCCGAGATCGTGAGTGATGAAGATGATGGACCCGTCGTACCCGCTCTGAAGGTCCTGCATGAGGTTGAGCACCTGTGCCTGAATGGTGACGTCCAGCGCCGTGGTGGGTTCATCCGCGATGATTATGTCGGGGCTGGTTATGAGCGCCATGGCGATCATGATCCTCTGGAGCATGCCCCCACTCATTTCGTGTGGGTATTCGTTGTAGCGTTTTTCAGGATCAGGAATGTGGACCAGCCTTAACGTAGCGATTATCCTCTCCTTGGCCTCCGCGGCGCTCCACGGCATGTGCGCCTGGGCGACTTCTGTCAATTGCTGGCCGACGGTATAGAGGGGATCGAACGACGACATGGGTTCCTGGAACACCATGCTGATGCGCATCCCTCTGATCTGCCGGTACTCCGCCTGAGACAGCCCGACCAGTTCGCGATCGCAAAAGACGATGCTGCCCTCGATCTTCGCCGGAGGCGCCTTGACGAGCCCCAGTATGGCGTGGGCGGTAACGCTCTTTCCGCATCCGGACTCGCCGACGAGCGCAAGGACCTCCCCCCTGTCCAGGTGGAAGCTGACGTCGTCCACCGCCCGCACGATGCCCTCGGGCGTCGGGAAGTAGGTCTTCAGATTGCGCACCGTGAGAATGCGTTCGCTCGTGCCGGTCATACCTTCTCAACCGTCCTATATGGATCAACCGCGTCCCTCAAGGCATCCCCCACGAAATTGAAGGAGAGCACGGCTACCATTATGAATAGTCCGGGCACCATCAGCCACGGGTGGGACTCGAGTTCGCTCAGAGACTGGGCCTGGCTGAGCAAAAGCCCCCAGCTAGTCATGGGCTCCTTGATGCCGAGGCCAAGAAAGCTGATGGTGCTCTCGCCGAGGATCATCCCTGGGATGGACAAGGTCGACACGACGATGAGGTAGCTCAGGGTATTCGGTATCAAGTGTCTCGTGATGATCTTCCAATCTGAGACGCCCATCACCTTGGCCGCGAGAATGTACTCCTTCTCGCGAAGGCTGAGCGTCATTCCGCGCATGACCCTCGCCACCCCCATCCAGCCGATGAGAGAAAGCACCGTCACGATCCCGAAGTACACCCAAGTGCTGGGCCAGCTCGGCGGGATGATCACCGCAAGCGCAAGCCACAACGGAATCCTCGGAAATGACCTGAGGAGCTCGGTAAACCTCTGGATGAGCACATCAACCCATCCACCGTAGTAACCCGAGAGCGCCCCTACGATCGCCCCGATGAAGACACTGAGGAACGTCCCGAGGAGGCCGACGGTCATGGACACCCTGCCGCCGACCAGGATCCTGGAAAAGAGGTCACGGCCGAATCTATCAGCGCCGAGGAGGAGAAGCATCGCTTTGTCGGTGGACGCCTCCACGCCGAAGAGGTGCAGGTCTGTCTCCCAAAGCCCCAGGAACCTGTATTTCTCTCCCCTCACAAAGAACCTTATCGGCACCACGGTGGTGGTGTCCTCGACATAGACCAGCTCGAAGGTGACGGGGTCCCTGCTCCTCTTCATCCCGTATATGTGAGGCCCGACCCATCTGCCATCGGGATCCGTCCACCTTATCTTCGAAGGCGGGGCATAAACGAAGTTCCTGTGGGTCTCAGCGAAATTGTACGGGGATATGAAATCGGCGAGGAGCACCACGAAATAGAGTATCGCGAGCGCCACCAGCCCGACCATACCCAGCTTGTGCTTGAAAAAGCTCTCGACAACCCTTTTTCTGGTTCCTTCCATGTGGACGCTCCCAGCTCTAGCTCATCCTTATCCTCGGATCGAGGAAGGCGAGCGCGATGTCAGCAAGCAAGTTTCCGATCTGTGTGATGAACGCGATGAACATCAAAAAGGCCATGACCAGGTACTGGTCGTGATTGAGCAGCGCGTTGTAGAAAAACGGACCCATCGTGGGGAGGTTCAGCACGATGGCTGCGATTATCGTGCCGCTGAATATGTTGGGAAGCTCCGCTCCGGCGATGCTCACCATGGGGTTGAGCGCGTTCTTCACGGCGTGCGTCCTGATGCGTCGCTCGTCTAGACCATAGGCCCTGAGAGCCGTGACGAACGGGGAGCCCACCACATCGAGCATGTTGCCCCTCATCACCCTCATGAGCCCCGCCAGGCCACCCACCCCAACCACCACGATGGGCATCCACAAATGCTTGAGAAGGTCCACGAATTTCGCGAGGCCCCATGGGGCGCCTATGAACTCAACTGAGAACAGCCCTCCGATGGATGTGGCGCCAGCCTTGAGCGCAAAGAACATCATTATCAGCGCGAGGAAGAAATCAGGGATCGAGATGCCGATGAACCCCACGATGGTCATGGTGTAATCCAAGGGTGAATAAGGGTGTAGGGCCGAGTAAATGCCCATGGGCACGGCAAGGAGCCACTGAAACACAACTGTCAAGAGCGCGACCATGACGGTCCAACCCATCCGCTCCCATATGAGGTCCGCGACAGGCCGCTCGTAAGCAAAGGAGTAACCGAAGTCCCCCCTCGTCACCACGGCTTTCGCCCACATCAGGTACCTTATATAAGCGGGCCTGTCGAGCCCGAGCCGCTCTCTCAGAAGCCTGATCTGTTCCGGAGATATCCTTGGGTTATCCAGGTACTGGCTGACGAAATCCCCGGGCTGCAGCTCGGTGATCCAGAAACAGATCACCGACGCGAGAACCATCATGGGGATCATAATGAGGAACCTTCTCGCTATGAACGCCCGCATCCGCGCCCTCTCCCCTGCCAGTTTAGGACCTTAAGCTGAAACCATGACCCGGCCCGGGCCACCGATTACCGGCGGAGGGGGAGGGGGAGGACGATCTCCCCCTCCACGCCCCAACCGAACACGGCTCAGCCGAACCGGCATGCACAAGCGACAAGCGCCGCCGACGTTGCGGACGCTACTGCCTGTATGCTGTATAGGTCGAGAAGTATACCACGCCTTGTTTGTCCTGCCAAACGTTGCCCAGCGACTTGTTGGCCGCGAAGAGGTTCATCTCCTTGGTGACGAAGATGACAGGGACCACGTCGAAGTAGATCTCTTGCACCTCGTCGTAGACGGCCTTCCTCTTGGCCGGATCGGTCGTGACCGAGCCTAGGTCGAAGAGGGTATAAAGCCTCTTCTCCCAGTCAGTCATGTTGCTCGTGATTGCCGTGAGCGTGTTCTTGTCCAGCGTTGAATAGTGCCAGTAATACAGCTGTGTTCCAGGCTGCCATATGGCCTTGCGGAGCTCGAGGTCAGGCTGGTTCCCGAATGCCCTGATGCCTGCCTCGAAATTGCCCGCGCCGAACATGTTCCCGACGAGCGTCGCGTCGAGAATCTGCAGATTGACCTTGATGCCGGCTTTCTCCAGGTCTTCCTTGAAGATCAGAGCGATGTCCTGGTGATCCTGCGGTGCGCTGGCAACTGTCAGCGTGAACTCAACTCTCTTCCCATTGGGGAACAGCCTGAACCCGTCACGGCCCCTGTTCTTGAGGCCGAGCTTGTCGAGGATGGCGTTCGCCTGCTTGGGATCGTACGGTCTCATGATCTCCTCGACCTTCGGATTGTAGAAGGCCTTATTGGAGGGCAGGACAAGGCCCCCGCCAGGGATCGCGAGCCCATTGTACACCTCATCGATGATCCTCTGCCTGTCGAGAAGGAATTCCATGGCCCTGCGGAAGTCAGTATTCCTGAAGAGTTCCCTCAAATCGGGGTTGGCGACGTCGTAATTAAAGGAGATGTGGACCGGGCTCGGCGTCGGCTGGGTAGGCTGGGCCATGAAGACCGTGAACGGCGCTCCCGCCTTCTCCTTAGCCTTCAACACCGGGAAGTCCTTGGCCGAGACTGCCATGTAATCGATCTCGCCGGACATGAATTTCGCGAGCCTGACTTCGTCATCTTTGATGATGAGGTATTCGAGCTTATCGAAGTAAGGAAGCTGGTTGCCGAACCGGTCAACCTTCCAGTAATTCGGGTTCCGCTCGAGGACGACCTTCTGATCCATCACGTACTCGGCGATCCTGTAGGGTCCGTTGGCGATTATCTCCTTCGGGTTGGTGTTGGTGAGCCAAAGCTCGTTGACTGAGTCGGGCCTCTTCTTGTCGATCTTGCTCTCCAGCTTGTGCTTGGGATAAATGTACGCGGCAGAGAGGTTCATGTAGAACGGGCCGAACGGCGACGGTAGAACGGCTTTCACGGTCTTGTCGTTGATCTTGACCCACTGAATCGGCTTTTTCTTCCCGTCGGAAGTATCCACAATGGTAAACCTGTCGACCGAATTGCCCTTGGCCACGGGGTTCATGATGAAGTTCTCAAAGGTAAAGATCACGTCGTCCGCAGTGAGTGGGACCCCGTCCGACCATTTCACGTCCCTCAGGTGAAAGACCACCTCTTTCCCGTCAGGGGACGTCTCCCACGACTCGGCAAGGCCGGGCCTGATCGCGTTGGTGACCGGGTGCAGCTCGACCAGGCCGGTCATGGTCTGACCGATGACTGTGTAGGCGTTGTTATCAAGTGCCCCATAAAAGAGGAACGACTGCGGCGAGGCCGGGAGCGCAAGGCGCAGCGTGCCCCCGCGGATCGGCTTTGCTGAAGGAGTGAGGTCTTCTTGCTCGACGTAGGGCGCGGCCAGTACCGAGGCGCTCATCAGCAGTACACAGGCAAGGACAACCAACCACAGACGTCTCATCGAAAGACCCTCCTTGTCTTGAGACTTTAACCGAGAGCCCACACGACCCATGGCATCTTGCACAAAGCGTCCTTCTCCAAACCGTGCTTCCCCATCGCATCAGTCCTTTCTCGGTGAGTCTATCCCTGGTGGCATACCTTTACTAAAGTGATGGTTCGCTGCCTCACACAGGAATTCCTGCCGGTTTGCGAAAAATCTTCGCAGGATCCATCTGCCATGGAAGAACTTCTTCTCGGATTATGTCGTCCGATAGGAATTTGCGCACACTTGCCGGATCACGAACACCCACGGCCCCTCAACGAGTCGACGACAGCCTCGCGCCCGCACAGCACAGAGAGGAGCGCCCCGCCTCGCGCAGCTTCCCGGGCGCCGCCGGAAGGCAGCGCGTGCCATCCTGCCGGAGTCCACGTGCCCACATGCTGACGAACAGCGCGAACACGTGACGGTCCGCGTGGCGGTGGCAAGAGTCGGACGACGCGAGCAGACGGCGTTCCGACGGGGCGGCATCGCGACGGGTTGACAAGCGATCGGTTGCCTGGTAAAATCAGGATGCGAAGAAAGGAAAGAGATTGATGGTGCAATGCGGGGTGATTGCCGTGAAAGACTCAGGTCTGGAGAAGCGCAAAGAGCTTGTGAGGGAGACAACCCCCCAATACATCCCGCCGCAATTGCGTCTCACCTATGAGGATTATCGCCGGATGTCATCCGGAGAGCGGTACGAGCTCGTGGAGGTGTAGACCTGAGGAAGATGACACCGGCTCCAAGCGTTCTTCATCAAAGAGTCTCCGGAAGAATCGAGAAGGCATTGAGGCAGTGGGTCGATGACCACCAGCTGGGCGAGGTGTATGACGCCCCGGTTGACGTGGTTCTGAGCGAGCACAACGTTGTTCAGCCCGATATCCTGTATGTTTGCGAAGACCGTCTTGGGATAGTCAAGGAGGATTGTATCCAGGCCGATTTCGGCGACCCAAGGGACGCCGTTGCCGGCTTGGGTCGGGTCGAGGAGGCGTAATGCGGGAAAGCTCTCCAGGCGGTCTCGTTGCCGAACCGTGGTCTCGTCGCCGAACGGCTGAAGCCTCCGGCGCTACGCGCGTGCGACCGAGGCCGACGCGTGCCCGCACACGTGCGCAGGCGCACCCCGTCTCTCTTCCCCCTTCCCGCGCGCGGGTGCCTGCGGAGACAGCCCGTCAAGATCAAAGAGACCCCATGTCCCACATGAGCAGGCCCGCGGGCGCCTTCGGCAGGAAATACGTGGTCTTTTTCGGAAAGAGATAGCCGTCGCATGCCTTCTTCAGGATCTCGCTCGCGGCAACCGCCGGCGGGAAAATGGCGACCTGTGCCTTCCCGGAGAGTATCGCGGCGATGTCTGCCGGGCCGTGGTGAGTGTACGCGACCTCACACGCTGCGCCCGGAATAGCCGCTTTGCACGACGCCGCCTCCTCAGCGATCTCAAGGTCTAGACGCCTCAGCATCTCGGGCGTATCACCACAGTAGGCCAGGACCCATAGGCCGGCACGCGTCACCATCGCAAAGGAGGTTCTGTTGCCCGAGCTAGAGATCTGTGAGCAAAGGCGCGTCCAGAGCCGGGAAGCCAAGTCCTCGCAGCCCTCGGGCGCAGGCGGCTTGCTATTGATGAAGAACGCGGCAGCGTCAACAGTGTCGACTATATCAAACACCGAGAGCATCCTTTCCGCGAGGCGGGCTTCCGAGCCCTCGGGCCACCCGGCCACCACCCTATGCGTCGGGAGCACCACCAAACCGGGATCCGCCGTGGAAACGAGCGCCGCCAGGATGCGCATGTGCCTCCGATCACCGGTCTCACGGGCCAGCCTTTTCATGGACTCACACCTATGGTGGCCGTCGGCGATGACAACCGGGCCCGCGCCGACGACCTCTGCAACAGCGGCGGAGGTCGCCGCATCGCGAATCCGCCACACCCTGAGGACTTCCTCCTCCAGGGTTGCAACGAGGTCCGGCTCTGACCCGTCCCGCACGGAAGCGAGGGCTCGCGCAGCCTTCCCAGATGGATCCTCGTAAAGGCCGATCATCGGACTCGGAAGCGCGTGGGTTGCACGAAGGAGGTTGATGCGGTCCTCCTTGGCGTGGGCCATCGTCTCCTCATGGGGCAGGACGCCCTCACTCAGGTCTAGAAGACCAATAACCGCTGTTCGCGTGTATCTCGTACCTTGCCACTCGAACTCGTGCTCACAAAGATACAGGAACGGCTCTCGGTCGACGGCGAGCACGCCTTCCCGGCGCCACGCCTGCCACAGCCTCGCCGCGTTCGCGTAGAGAGCTGGGTCTTGGCCTCCCGGCGGCGGCACAGTGAGTTCCAAGCGGACTACGTTCCAAGGGCTCCGGTCCGCGAGGCGCCTTCCCTCTTCCGCGTTCACGACGTCGTAAGGCGGCGCGATGACCGCGCCAAGATCCGCCCCTACCTTGAGTGGGTCGTAGTACACGGCCCTGAAAGGCATGATTTTCGCCATGGTCAGTCTCCCCGTGCCGCGGCGACTTGAGCCTTGCTGTCAGAGTCCATCCTCGCTCCGTCCCCGTTAGGGACCGCACATTCAAGGTACACAGGCTTCACAGAAAGCACACCCGCAAGGCGCGCTATCTCAGCCAGCGCCTCTGGCGGGGCTGGCGAGTCTATCCCCAGGACCATTATGGCGTCCCCTCCTCTAGCCTTGCGTGCTACCTGCATTTCTGAGATGTTCACGCCGGCCTTCCCGAGCGTCGTGCCGACCGTGCCGATTATGCCGGGTTGGTCCACATGGGGACAAACAAGCATGTACGGAGTGAACGCTATGTCCAGGCGGTACCCGTTGATTTGTACCAAGCGCGGCATTTGCCTTGTGGAAAGCACCCCGGCTACCGACGTGGTCCCCTTGTTCGTGGAGGTTTCGACGGATATCTCCGTCGGATTCCCGCCTCCGTGAGCGCGGTCGGCCCCGTCGGCCACGCGGAGCTCACTCACGGCAATGCCCCGTTCTCTCGTGAGTATCGGCGCGTTCACGGTGTTCACATCCTCCCCGAGAAGCGGGGAGAGGACCCCCTTGAGCACGGCGCTAAGCAGTGGCCGGGTGTCGAGAGAGCTCAGCTTGCCTCCCCAGCCCACCCGGACCGAAGCGATCATGCCCTCGGACCACTGCGACGCGAACTTCCCGAGGACCTCCGCAAGCGGCATGAACGGCGCGATCTCCCGGAAAACCTCGGCCGAAGGCACCGGAACGTTCACAGCATTCGGCACGAGCTCACCCCGGAGCACCGCCAGCATGGCCTTGGCGGTCTCGATGGCGACGCTCGCCTGGGCCTCCGATGTGGACGCTCCCAGGTGAGGAGTCACGATAACGTTGTCCAGAGCGAGAAGAGGGTTGTCAGGAAGCGCAGGTTCGGATGCCAGAACGTCCAGCGCCGCACCTGCGATTTTGCCCGACTTGATGCCCTCTACAAGCGCGGGCTCGTCCACCACCTTGCCCCGCGAGCAGTTGATAATACGAACGCCGTCTTTCATCATGGCGATCGTCTCGCGCCGGATAAGGCCCACGGTCTCCGGCGTCACCGGCACGTGGAGGCTGATGAAGTCCGAGTTCGCGAACACCTCGGCCGGCTCGGCCGGCACCACCCCCATGCTCGCGGCTTTGCTTGCCGAGACGCCCGGATCGTACGCCAGGACCTTCATGCCGAGCGCGAGCGCCCGCTTGGCGACCTCGGCTCCCGCGCGGCCAAGGCCGAAAATGCCTAGCACTTTGCCGCGAACCTCCGTCCCCATGAACCTCGCGCGCTCCCAGCCGCCAGACTTGACATGGGCGCACGCCTGCGGGATATTACGTGCGAGGGCTAGAAGCAGCGCAATCGTGTGTTCCGCGACGGCAACCGAGTTGCCGCCCGGCGCGTTCACGAGCACTATCCCGCGCCTCGTGGCGGCTTCGGCATCGATGTTGTCCACGCCCGCCCCCGCCCGGCCGATGACTTTGAGGCGCTCAGCCGCGGCTATGCACCGCGCCGTCACCTTGGTGGCCGACCTCACCATAAGCCCGTCGTACTCCGGGATTCGCTTCAGCAGAGCCTCCTCGTCAAGCGGCTTTGAGACGTCCACCTCGGCCTCGGTGCGAAGAAGCTCTATTCCTTCCTTTGCTACGCCATCTGTAACAAGAATCTTCACCATCGCGATGACGACCCCCTGGTCCGTTCCCTTTCCTCGTTGAAACCCTTTCCCCTGGCCACAGTCCTGTAAGGCTTGGCTTCACCGGCCCGGCCGGCGCTCGCCCAACCCTCAGCTGCAAGCGCCGCGAATGCTTAACCGCGCAAGACTTGCTCAGCCGCGGCGACCGCACGGCCGAAACCAGGAGTCGGCACCTCTAGGTCTGACAAGGCCATCTCTAGCGCGGAAAGCGTGACGACGACATCGGACCAGCCCACGGCCCCGACGTGCCCGATTCTGAAGATCTTGCCCGCGAGCTCCCCCATTCCGCCGGCAAGGATGACATCGTAGCGGTCCCTGAGCGTCCCCAGAAGCTTGTGGCCGTCCGCACCTGCAGGGAGCTTGACCGCTGTTACCGTATTCGAAGCACAGTCGTCGGCCGCCAGCAGCTCAAGGCCTAGTGCACGCACGCCCGCACGCGTCGCGCGCGCGAGAAGCGCGTGCCGCGCGAACACCGCGTCCAAGCCCTCTGCGAGGATCATCCGCACAGCTTCACGCAGAGAAAAGAGAAGTGAGACGGCCGGAGTATAAGGCGTCTGCGGGGATGGCTTTTCCAGGAACTTGCGGGCACTCACGAAACTGAAGTACACGCTGCGCGCTTTCAGCTTCTCCGCCCGTTCCCAAGCCCTCGGGCTCACCGTGACGAAAGCGAGGCCGGGCGGGCACATGAGGGCCTTTTGCGACGCCGTGACGAGCACGTCTATCCCCCAGGCGTCCGTCTCGATGTCGATGGCGCCCGCGGAACTCACGGCGTCCGCCACGAGCAGCACGTCCTCCCGGTCAATTGCAGCTCTGATACCCTTCAGGTCCATCGTCACCCCCGTGGACGTCTCATTATGGGTTACGACCACCGTGGTGATGGAACTGTCCTTGCAGAGGGCGTCACGGATAGCCTCGGGACTTACAGGGGTGCCAGGCTCGGCTTTCACTATCACCACATCTGCCCCGCTCGCTCTATATATCTCGGCGAATCTCGCGCCGAACTCGCCGGCGACTCCCACGAGCACCCTCTCCCCCGGCGCTGTGAGGTTCGCAGCCGCGGCTTCCATGGCACCCGTGCCAGCAGATGGAAACGTCAGCACCGTGTTCTGAGTCTTGAGGATCTTTTGGAGCCCACGGGTCGTCTCCGCGAGCAGTTCCCCGAACTCGGGGCCACGGTGGTTGATCATCGGAGCCGCTCCGGCCAGCGCGACGGTTTGCGGAACAGGAGTCGGTCCGGGAATCATAAGATACTGGCGGTGTCTCACGGTGCCGATCACTCCTCTCAAGTCAAGCGCCGCTATTTGCGGACTCTGGACCCTCTCGTCCACTCTGGACCATCTATTGGGACGATTTGTTAGGCGACAATACCGCCCGAAAAAGCGAGCGCCCCCGACCGCTCAGCCGCGGACGCGCGCGAGGCCGGGAGGCATTGTTCCCCTCGGTGGTTTTTAACGTGGACGTTGAGGCGCCCGATCGAGGACCCCGGCTTGGCGACCAGTGCCGGCGGCAGTATGGGGCACCCAGCTGTGACGCCGGATCCCATCGTTGCAGCTTGTTAAGCTTGTCACAAAGATAGCAGCTCTAGGTCTCCTATGTCAAGTGCATTTTGGGTGTCAGACCGTTTTCTGTGCGGGCTATCCAGCGGCTGCCAGCCCCGTCTCGTCCGAGTGGCTTTTAGAGATCGCTCCGAAGATCGTCCGGAAAGATCATTCTTGTGAGGAATTCGATTCCGTTAGCTGGATTCGGAACAGGCACTCCTGTCGTTTGGAGAAGGCTCAAGGTGAAAGCAAGGACAACGAGCGCGATGAAAAGCGCGAGTTCGCCACGTTCCCTTCGCCGGATTATCCCAGGGAGCTCGTACGCGACGATCGCGGCGAACGCTAGGATCAACAGCACAACGCGCACCCACCAATCCCCCCAACTGCCCCTAAGTGAGGATGCATTAGTCCTCGCCCCTCTTCCGGTAGTTGCGGGGTTGCCGGTGTTGCACTCCGGGGACGGCGCACTTGCGGCGCGCCTCGTTCCAATTCGGCGCTTAAGACAGCCGAATTCTCCACGCCCCGTCGTGCAATCACCGGCACCCCCCCCAAAAAAGTCGGCAGCACTTTTGCACCCTCGTTTATTGGTTCTGCGGTTCTGCGTGCACCGGTCTGCCTACACTGGCTTCGCCCTGACCCGTAGCGGGTCTTGTCCTGCGGCAGTCCGTCTCGGCGCGGTGCCTCTTGGCGAGCATACCCAGGTGACGGCCGGAGGTTGCTCGCCCCGCCACGGCCGCGACAGCCGCTCGCCGATTCGCCACCTAGGTCACCCTCGTCACCTGATCTCTGAGCTCTTCACGGTGAGGCCCGTCCTTCTCAGCTTCGCCTTGACTTCGACCTTTACATCGATCTTGCGAAACTCTTCATCCCATCGGTCCCTGAACTCGTCAGCCCATTTCTTCGGGTACCTCCGGTTCAGTTCGGCGCCGAATCCGAAAATGTCCGAACCAAGCTCTTGTGCTTTGGCCACAGCAGCCAGCACCTCGTTTTCGATCACCGTGGCCATCCTCCGCTCCATACTGGACCATGCCTCAGGCATTCTGAGTAGATCGATGAAACCCTGGACATAGCCGACATTGGCGTCGGCCTCAATCTTCACCGCGACGGTGACCTTCCCGTTTCTGACCTCAGGCTTGAAACCGCCCCTTGCCCCGAGGATCTCGAGCCCTATGAACTTGCCTTCCTCGCGAGGGTTCTCGATGACGATGATCCCGCTCCGCACCTTGCCCATGACCCAATTGAACCCCCTGGTCTCTGGCTTATTGAGCCAGCCGACCAGCCGGTCGTCCTTGAAGACCGCGGCTCCGGTGAGCCTGGCCGACCCGCCTATCGTCTCCCTTTTCAATTCCCCGCGAATGTCAAACTCCTGCGGCCTCGGGACGATCTCCGCGCGGGTGGCTATGGGGTCTATCCCTTCCCCTTCGAGTCTTTGCAAGAAATCATTCAGCATGCCTTCACCGATCGTCGATAATCCTTGCCGAGCCCCCTGTAACAAGCCCATGCCACCCTCTGACGGCATTCGCTCGAGCTCGAACTCCGCCTGTAGAAGGTCTGACGCCTTGGCCCCCTTGACCACCACCATCCACACCCGAAGACGTGACTCTCCGTCACGGCAAAACAAGTCCAGAGCGTCCCTGATACCCTTCCGCGCCAACCCTTCACCAATCAAGATAAACCGGTTGTGTGCCCAAAACGGCCGCCGGGGGGACTGGGAGAGGAGGTTACGTACTGCTTCGAACACGGTGTATCCCGTGCTGCTCACAGTCCAGAAAGGTTTCTCGTCGGCAGCCCCGCGGACTGCTTCGCCGCCTCCTATGGCAAAGGGCTTCGCTATCTGAACCGTGACCTGGATCTTGCCCTGCTGCGGCGCTTCATCGATCCCGGCCGCGAGGACGAACCCTATGCTCTCTATCTCCCGTCGGTTCCAGCACCCCGCCGTGGTCATCAACGCCATCGTGAGAAGGAGCCCAGCTGCAGCTCTCCGCAGTCCTGTCCACGACACCGAGATCACCTTCTCAGACCGCGTCCAAGAGGCAGCCTGCTTCGAAAGAAAGCGGCGAGGTAGAGGACGGCCGTTGTGCCAACCGTGATGATGAGGGAATAAACCCCGAAAACCTCGAACCGGAGGAAACGCTGCAGGGCGGGGTTACTCTCGAAGGATAGTATGCCGAGCGCAAGAGTCATGGCGCCGAGCGGGTACACGAGCGACTGATACCGGGAGACGCCGAATACTTGAGCGAGTCCGACGGCGCATCCCCAGAGGAACAGGGCGAGCTTGATCACGCAGCTCAGCGTCCATGCTGCCATTGTGACCGCCTCGATCCTCTCAAAGAAGTTGGCAATGCTTATCATCCTGCTCAGGCTGAATGCCGGCATTACGAGGTCTGGAAGTGCGGGCCCGAAGACAGCAACCAAGGCTACTGCAAACCACGTCATGACTAGACCGCTAGCGAGGACCGCGTAGACAGAATAGCACGTCGCATCCCGCGGGCGGGCCAGGTATGGAAGGATCATGCCGAGGATGATGAATTCCAGGAAGAAGGAAACGACAGTCCCCGTCGGGAGCATAAGTGGGCGGAATCCGCGCGCCAGAACTGGCGCGAGGTTCTTGAAACGCATCTGGTCGTATGGGAGGACCAACACAAGTGCCGCAAAGAAGAGAACGACCCAGAGGATGCTTTCACCCATTCGTCCCACGACCTCGAGGCCGTTCCGGGCGGCGTTGGCCGCTAGAAACACCGTCGCGACCATGAAGACGAGCACGGGCGTCTCCGGCATGATAGCAACTGTGTACGCTTCTCCGAGCTCTCTTGCGGCGCCGCAGGCGACGGACATCCAGTACCAAACCAGGACTATCCCGACGAGCTTCCCTAGGTACTTGCCCAGCAAGAGCTCGGCCTGTTCGATGATGGTCTTGTCAGGGGACCTGAGCCCGAGGCGTGCCACGAGCAGCACGAAGAGTACTGACACGAGCGTCCCGAGCAAGGTCACGATCCAGATGTCCTGTGGTGGCTTGACCGCCGCTGCAGTCGGAAACGTCATGGTTACCGCCATCGTCCGGGTCAGCACGAGAAGCGCCGCAAGCTGTCTACCTGATACCTTGCCGCCTTCGACCTCTCTCATCTCACGCCCTCCGTGTCTAGGAGACGGTGAACCTCCTCCCTTTCAGGAGAAGGCGGCCTGGGCTTAAGGCCAGGCGCCTGCCTTATCGGAGCCTTCTTCCCGGTGAACTCAGGCCGGCGGCTCATCGCCCACCAAGGGACTCGCACCAAGGCATCCTTGAGGTCCGAAAGCACCAAGGGAGCAAGTGGCTCAAAATACGGCACTCCGAATGAGCGCAGACAAGTCAGGTGAGTCAGAAGAGCGAACATCCCCATAGCCACGCCGAAGAGTCCGAGGGCACCGCCCAAGACTGTCATCACGAAACGGAGGAGGCGTACAGCGACAGCCAAGCTGAAGACCGGAGTCGCGAACGATGCGATCCCAGTGAACGCCACCACCATGACCATGGCCGGCGAGGCCAAACCCGCCCGTATGGCCGCGTCACCGACGACAAGGGCTCCTATGATGCTGACAGCTTGCCCAACCACCCTGGGCAGGCGAATCCCAGCCTCGCGCAGTGTCTCAAAGACGAATTCCATTAGCAGCGCTTCTACCACGGCGGGAAATGGTATCCCCTCTCGCTGAGCTGCGATGCTCAGCACAAGGGGCGTGGGCAGCATCTCTTGGTGGAACGTGGTCACAGCAACGTAGAGCGCCGGCAAGGTGAGCGAGATGAAAAACGCAGCTATCCTGAGGAGCCTTATCGCCGATCCGGCGAAATACCGCTCGTAGTAGTCCTCGCTTGATGTGAGAAACATCGTGAACGTGGCCGGGACGATGAGAACAAACGGGGTGCCATCGGTGAGAATCGCGACCCTCCCGTCGGTCAACGCCCCTGCAACCCTGTCCGGTCGCTCGGTACGCGCTATTGTCGGGAAAGGAGAGAGCGGCGCATCCTCGATGAATTCCTCTATGTTGCCGCTCTCGTGAATTGCATCGACATCGATCCTCTTGAGTCGGTTTCTCACCTCCTCCACGATGTCCTCGTTGACCACTCCTGCAATGTAGGCGATGGCAACCCTCGTCCTGGTGATGCGCCCGATCGTTACCTCTTCTATCCAGAGTTGAGGGCTCATGATCCTCCGCCGCAGGAGGCTCGTGTTCGTGCGCAACGCCTCAACGAATCCCTCTTTGGATCCCCTCACGGTGGATTCGGTAGTCGGCTCTTCTACGCTTCTCTGCTCCCAACCGCGCAGGGCACAGACGAGGCCCTTTGCAACGCCATCAACCAGCACGCCGGCGTCCCCGCGGGCTATGCCGCCGATGAACTCCCCCAGGGTGTCGACTTCTTCAACGCCGCTTGAGGCAAGAAGGCGCGTCTTGAGGTCCTCGTATGCCTGTGCAGGATCAGTCCACTCAAGCTGGAGACCGGTGATCCGCTCCACGACCGCCTCAGCGAGCAGCCTCTTGTCCACGAGGCCATCTATGTGTATGACAAGGGCGGAGATCCTTCCCCGGGCACCGGTCCACAGGTCTCTCGTGACCAGATCCGGGCTGTTGCCGAACGCGGACCCGATCCTCTCCCGGTTGACAGACAGGTCGGCAGATATCAACACCTCAGCGCGGCGCGGCTCGGTTCCTCCGGAACCGCGCACCCCCGCTATCCGTCGGAAGAGAAGTCGCCATAGCGTCCCGAGCACGATGCGTCCACCTCGTCTCGCGCGGAGCCGTCGCCATTTCCGTCGCGGTCCTTCTGTCTGAGAGATGTCGTGTATGGTGGCACCATGTGGCGTTCACTATCACTTTTACCCAAAGCAGGCAGATTTATGCTGAGTCATCTGGGAACTTCCACGCGGTGTGGCGCGAATTGAGGCGACGAGACCCCGGGCCGGAGGCTTGCTGGACGTATTCGGGATCCGTCATGAAAGTGGAAGAAGTAATGAAAGTGGTAATGAACGGTGCCTTCGGGTCTTCACAAAGCTCACGCCTCGGAACCCGTCCGCCCCTGAAGGACTGAAACAAGCACCCGGTCTGCTGAAGCCATCCCCTCAGAGCCGAGACGCGCCAGGTTGCAGAGGGTTGCCTCGAGGTTAGGCCCCACGAGGCCGTTCCCGGCGGGGACTGCTCTCCCGTTCACCGCAAGCAGAGCTGCCTGGCACGCCGTCATCACGGTGGACCAGACCTTAAGGGAACAGCCTACCTTCCCGCCATCGCACAGCATTCCCGCGAGCGTGGCGACGACGTTCGTCACGGCCGCGGACATCACGCTGACGTCGCCACCGCAAAGGCAAGCGAGTCCGGCTGCGACTCCGGACCCGCCTCCCAAAGCGCACCCGCAAACAGGCGACAGGCGCCCCAGGAACTCCTTGACATAAAGGCTCGTAACAAGGCTCGCCGCGAGAGCGCGCGCCATCTTCTCGCGCGGCGCGCCTAGCTCCTCCGCGCCTAGGAGCACCGGCACGCTGGCGGTGATGCCGAGATTGCCACTGCCACCGCAAGACGCAACTGGCAGCTGCACCCCGGCCATCCGCGCGTCACAGGCCGCGGCCGCGTGGAGTGCCAGTCTGGCCCCGATACCCCGGCCCAGTATGGCCTCGGGAATCGCGCCATGTCGCAAGGCATTTATGCCGATCCCGTCGTCCGTCGCCAGCCCCGCCTTGGCCATCGCGAGATTCAACGAGGCGCGCTCCAATAAGAAATCGAGGTCACCGGGAGGTATGCTGGAGACTGCGGAGAGCACGTCCGCGAGGGTCCCGATAGTCCTTGGGGAGACAACGCCGCGCTCTTGCTCCGCGCTGCTGGCGTTTGTCTCACAGCCATCCACCGCCAAAAGCTTGACCCACGCATGTCTTTCGCGAGTCTCGGCGATCGCGACCCCGCGGTCGGTCACGACCCGCGCGTGGATATATACTCGAGGCACCGAATCCTGGGTGGTCACCGTGACCGGGCAACGTTCACGAAGGCGGCGGGCCTGTTCGACCGCTTTCTCCGACACCAGAGAGAACAACTCCAGGCCGGCGTCGGGGCGGTTCAGGACGACGCCCAAGAGCGAAGCAACCTCGATCCCCGTGTCGCTGGTGCCCGGTATCCCGACCGCCCATGCGTTCTTGAGCACGTTCGTGCTGAGCGAGACAGTGATCTCCCGAGGCTCACCCCCGATAGCGTGGTATGCGGTGGCGGTCGCCAGCGCAATGGCCGCCGGTTCCGTGCACCCGACGGCGGGGGTGAATTCCTTCGTAAGCAGCTCCACGAGGCGCATCCCTGCAGTGACCACGACTGCCTCACCTGCACAACTACCGAGTCTCTTTGACCACCCGAGGACTACCCGAGGCCGAGGCACGCTGACGTACCCACCGCCATCATACCCGATTCGCGCCACGCCGCCAAGCCCGCCGCCACCCTCCATGCCTCCACCCTCCACCCTTTGTGCCGTTTTAGCTATGGTAGCAGCCGGCTGCGGTATGCGGCCCTGCCACACATGGTGACGGCGCGATAGCCTTCACTGTACCTTCGACTCATGGTCTTTTGCTTTGAGCTTGTCCATGTGATCCAAGATCTTCACGATGAAATCCACAACGCTGGCAACAGCGTCGGGGTTGTAGTCTTCAATCCGTCCCTTGTCGCACAGCTCGGAAAGCTTCGGGTCAAGCGGCAACGTGGCAAGGAGAGGTATATCCGTGGCCTCTGAGACGGCCTGGCCCTTGCTCGGCCCGAAGACCTCATGCTTGTTGCCGCAGTGCGGGCATATGACATAGCTCATGTTTTCCACGAGGCCCAAGAGGTGGGTGTTGAGGATCCTTGCCATCTTGATGGCCTTCTTCACAACCATCACCGCGAGGTCCTGAGGCGACGAGACTATCACTATCCCGTCAAGGGGGAGTGACTGCATAACGGTGAGGGGCGCGTCGCCCGTTCCTGGTGGGAGATCCACGAAGAGGAAGTCGAGGTCTCCCCACACGACGTCCGTCCAGAACTGCTTCACAACGTTCGCTATTATCGGGCCGCGCCATATCACGGGGTCGTCCTCATGCGGAAGGAGCAAGTTGATCGACATCACGGGTATCCTCAGAGTCTCGCTCTGCACGGGAAGCAGCCCGAACTCGAAGCTGTCTGCACGCTTTTTGATGCCGAACATCCTCGGGATGCTGGGCCCGGTAATATCCGCGTCGAGCACCCCGACCTTGTACCCCTCTCTTGCGAAGGCCGTGGCGAGAAGCGCCGTGACAGACGATTTCCCGACGCCGCCCTTGCCGCTCATCACCGCCAGAACGTGGCGGATGTCGTTGAACTGGCTCTGGGGAAGCTTCTCAATGGCTGACTTCGCCTTGTCTGGGCGAACCCTTTCATCCTGCGCCTTCTCATGTTGAAGCGGGCACGTGCCGTCTGCCGCCGCCTGACACGAGCTGCAATCCTCGGGAGTGCAGCTTTCCGGGGCTCGTTCCTCCAAATCGCGGCCTTCGCCGGCTTGGCTCGCGTTTCGGGTCTCGATCTTCTCGCTCATGGGTCATCCTCCTACTCGCGTATGACGCGCTTTTCAGTCTGGGAACTTGGATACCGAGATATTCGGGTTTCGCGAGTCTTTTTCAAGTCTCGAGCACGACGCGCACCGCGCCTGGTTTTCGTATACTCTGCAACCAGAGCACAGGTCGGCCTTGTCAAGCACCATGTGGCAGTAGGTGCCCTCCTCTTTCCAGCAGACCCTGGTGCGCACATTAGGCTGGGCGAGCGTGCCGCCGGGGCAGTTGTCCAGCCACCAGCACGGGTACATGTCCACAAGCGCCCTGACGCCGGCAAGGTTCAGGCCCTTTTGCTCGGTGAGATATCTGATGAACCTGAGCCGCCTGAGGTCATTCGCGGAGTACAAGCGATGCCCTTTTCTGCGCACTGGTCTCACGAGTTTATGCCGTTCCCAGATCCGAAGGGTCTCAGGGTGAACGCGAAGGAGATCGGCAATGACTCCTATGGTATACGCTGGCATGTCGTCGCTGAGGATCACGCGAGGCACCTCCCCCAGGCTCCCGTCGCGGGCCGGACATCGCCTCGGAATCGCCCACCCACATTCTATAGGTACTAATGGTCCTCGTAAATGACTTTCGGGTATCATGCCCAGGCGTTCGCCTCTCCCCTTGAGGACGCCCAGGAGCGGTTTGGGCGAGCCCGCAGGAACAACAGATGCGACGCCTGTCTTCGCAACGCCCTCAGGTGAGGCGGCCACGCGAGACCTTGGCAGGACTCAACACCAAGGCCAAGTACGGCGGGATACTCGGCCCACTCAGGCGAAGGCCCTGCACAAGCCAAGACATAGCCAATGGCCTCGGCCTCAACCCGAATGAGGTCTCGAAACTCCTCGGATCACTCATGGAGCTGGGCCTAGTCAAAACCAGCAGGTCTGCTGATGGGAAGGCATACTTTCATCGGGGATTCGTGGAGTAGGCTCCGCCTATCGCTGGGTCACATGGCAGGGTTTTTTCATCAAGATTATTGACATATGACCACAACCGTGGGTATACTAATAATGAGCCTATGACCATTACCTGAGCCTAGTCAGGAGCATGACGATGATAGGTTGCCCTCCTCAACAAGCGAAAAGCAAGCCAGTCGAGGGGTTCCGGATCACACCTCAGCGTCGGGTCATTCTGGAAACCCTGAAGAGCCATCCAGGCCGGCACCTGACGGCCGAGGAGATCCTTCGCGCCGCCCGCGATAGCGGCTCAAAGCTAAGCATGGCTACAGTCTATCGCGCACTCGCCGGTCTGGAAAGGGCCGGCCTAGTGAGCCGGCTTGCCACCGGTGGTGGCCCGGCGGCATACGAGCTCGTCCCCACGCATTCCGAGCCGCATTGCCATCTCATCTGCCTCGGCTGCGGAAGAGTGTTCGAGATCGGCGGGCTTCTGCCCGAGGGTTTCGTGGAGGTTGTCGCGAAGGCCGGGAACTTCCGGGTCGCGAGCGGGTCCATAGGGATCTTTGGCTACTGCAAACAGTGCGAGTCAAAACAAGAAGCCGCCAAACGGAAGGAGATGTGAAGCGATGCCGCGAGGCGACGGAACGGGGCCGATGGGCCTGGGACGGATGACCGGCAGAGCCGCTGGATACTGCGCGGGATTCCCCGTTCCCGGGTACATGAATCCAGTGCGATTCTGGCGTAGAGCCTGGTGGGCAGCGAGGCTCGGGATGGGCCTCGGGCGAGGCCTTGGCATGTGGGGAAGAAGGCAGGCCGTCATGAGAGGTCGCAGAAGATGGTGGTAACAACCACGACAAATGGCAGCAACATCGATGGATTAGAGCAAGCCGAAAGGAGGTGCGAAGCATGCCTAGAGGCGATGGAACAGGCCCTGCGGGCCTTGGCCCGATGACAGGAAGGGCTGCAGGCTACTGCGCCGGGTACCCCGTGCCTGGGTACATGAATCCCGTCGGCCTTAGGGGTGCGGGATTCTGGCCGAGACCCAGGCCGTATTTCGGCTGGGGAGCCGGGTTCGGCCGCAGCAGGGGTTGGAGACGGACATACTACGCAACCGGCCTGCCAGGCTGGGCACGGTTCGGTTATCCCGGCTGGGCGGTCCCGGGCTATTGGGCCGCACCCGCTGTCCCTTACCCGGCGTTCTACGGCGCTCCCTTTGCGGGTACCGCGTACGCCGGACAGAATCCGGAGGAGGCAGCCAAGGCCGCGGTCGAAGACGAAACCGCTTACCTGAAGGAGCAAGCGGAGTTCCTGAAGGAAGAGCTCAAGGCGATCGAGGAACGCCTGAAGGATCTGTCCGACCCCGAGAAGCGTAAGACCGAGGAGGACAGGTAGCTTCTTTCAGATTCAAAGTCCAGCCATTCAAGACGTCACCCGCTACTCCCACGCGCTGAGGGAGAGAGGAGGCGGACACCCCCCAACCCGCCCCCTCTCTCCCGAAGCAAACACCGGGCCAGGATCGTGCTGATGATAGTTGACAATCGACCACCGGGAAAGAGGGTTGGCAAAGTGAGATTGGCAGTAACCGCTCAAGGCATGGACTTGGACTCGGCCATCGATCCGCGCTTTGGCAGGTGTCAGTATTTCGTATTCATCGATACAGACAGTGAAGAGTTCGAAGCTGTCACTAACCAGAGCCTCATGTCGTCGGGCGGCGCCGGCATCCAGAGCGCCCAGTTTCTCGCAGACCGCAAGGTCGGTGCCGTCATCACGGGGAATGTGGGTCCCAATGCCGCACGTGCGCTGCAAGCAGCCGGGATCCAAGTTTACACCATGACCTCGGGAACGGTGCGTGAGGCACTCAAGGCGTACAAAGAAGGAAAGCTTAACACAGTATCGGGAGCCACCGTAGGCTCGCATTTCGGCATGGGACGCTTCAGTTGAATCGAGACCGGCACGCGTCGCGTGTCACGCGTGCCTTTGCTTTCATTAGAGCTGTCCGCGCCACCTAGACTGATGCCGGGCCAACATGCCTGCAGCGTAGTTCGTTCCGATGGCGGTTCGGTTCTGGGTGCCGATTTCACGGGCTAGCAAGGTTGGGCAATGTCGCACAAGGTCGCCGCAGGCAATCGCGCCATCAGGCGCGCGCGTCGGCACCGGCTATCCAAGAGACCTCCTTGAGGGGGTTCTATCAGAGGAGCGCGGCGAAGACTTGTGGCGCCACGCATGTAGGGCGCCGTATTCAGAGGAGGTCGCAGGAATAGTGAAGATCGCAGTGGCAACAGACGGCCATATGGTCGCCTCACATTTCGGCAGATGCCCCGAATACACGATAGTCACAGTGGACGATAACGGAAACGTGGCCAACAAAGTCGTGATCCCCAACCCAGGACATGAACCCGGGTTCCTGCCGGAATACCTCTCGAAGCTCGGAGTCTCCTGCATAATCGCCGGTGGCATGGGCCCGAGGGCACAAGGGCTCTTTGCTGAGAAGAACATTCGGACTGTGACTGGAGCTTCGGGGCTCGTGAGCGACGTGGTCGCTTCGTACCTCGCAGGTTCGCTCGAGCTGGGCGAGAGCCAATGTGAACACGGCGCGCATCCCGGGGGATGCGACCGGCACGACGAGCCTCGCGCATGACGAGGTCGGCAAGCCCGATACGACGAGCCAAAACAACACCGCCGGGGCTCGCGACCGGCCCAGGTGGGGTCGCGCATATCGACCCGGAGAAGTGCACGAGTTGCGGGGCATGTGTTGACGAGTGTCCATTCGAAGCAATACACCTCGAAGATTGACCTCTTCTGCGTCAGAATCGAAACGGTGGAGATGGCCGATGATTGTAGCGATAGCGAGCGGAAAGGGTGGGACCGGCAAAACCACCATAGCAGTGAACCTCGCCTTGACCCTGGAAGGCGACATGCCCGTTCAAGTGGTTGACTGCGATGTCGAGGAACCGAACGTACACCTGTTCCTCCGCCCCTCGATCAACGTTTCCGAACTAGTCACCCTGCCTGTGCCAGCAGTTGACCGGGCCCTCTGCAACGGGTGTGGTAGATGCAGCGAGGTCTGCGCTTTCAACGCGATCATCGCCATCGACACCCAAGTCATGGTTTTCCCCGAGTTATGCCATGGGTGCGGAGGATGCAGCCGGTTCTGCCCGCAAGGCGCTATATCCGAGGAGCCACGGGACATAGGCGTCGTCGAAAGCGGGCGCGCGGGACGGATAGAGTTCGTCCAGGGCAGGGTGAACGTGGGCACCGCCCTGGCCCCGCCAGTGGTGAGGGCGGTGAAAGCCAGGATAGACAGCGCTCGATCGAAAGTGGTGCTTGTCGACGCTCCTCCCGGCACATCGTGTCCTGTGGTGGCGTCTTGCAAGGATAGCGACTTCTGCGTGCTGGTCACGGAGCCCACGCCATTCGGCCTCAACGACCTCGTTTTGGCGATCGACATGGTGAAGGCACTGAACATCCCCTTCGGGGTGGTGATCAATCGTTCGGGGCTCGGCAATAAGGAGGTTCTCACGTATTGCAGGCGAGAGGGAATACCGGTGCTACTGGAGATCCCGTTTGATAGAAGATACGCAGCGTGTTATGCCAGGGGAGGGCGGCTCGTGGAGGAGTTCCCAGAGCTACGTGAGGCTTTCCGGGGGCTCTGGCGCAGGATACGTGTGCTCACTTGCGCCGAATAGTGCGGCGCCGAGCGGTGCGATAAGGCTCTCGCCTTTTCGAGGAACGGCGGACTTGGTCGTGAACTGAGTGACACGGCCTCGAAGGGATGACATGGAGTTGAAGGAACTGCTGGTCATAAGCGGCAAAGGAGGCACCGGAAAGACGTCCCTAGTTGGGGCATTCGCGGTGTTGGCAGACAATAAGGTGCTTGCGGACTGCGACGTGGATGCGGCCGACCTGCATCTTGTTCTGGGACCAAAGATACGCGAGACCAAAGAGTTCTATGGCTCGAAAAAGGCTGTGCTCGACCGCGAGAGATGCGACGGATGCGGTGTTTGTGTGAACGTATGCCGCTTCGGGGCGATAAGCATCGACAACAGCCGTCGCAGCAACATGGCCGGTGCCACGATCCGGATCGATCCTCTTTCGTGCGAAGGGTGTGCCGTGTGTTTCCACGCTTGCCCCCAAGGGGCCATAACCATGGCCGATAACCTCTCGGGTCATTGGTTCATCTCAGACACAGAGTACGGCCCGCTCGTCCATGCCAAACTCGGCGTTGCGGAGGAGAACTCCGGCAAGCTTGTGACTCAGGTACGGCGCGAGGCCAGGTCTATAGCAGAGGAGCGCGGACTGGACTACATCATTACTGACGGACCGCCCGGCATAGGGTGCCCAGTGATATCGTCCATTTCGGGCGTGGACCTAGCGCTCATCGTAACCGAGCCCACGGTCGCCGGCTCGCACGATATGGAGAGGATCCTTCAGCTCGCGAGGCACTTCGATGTCAACGCGGCGGTCTGCATCAACAAGTACGATCTAGATGAGACCAAGGCGGAAGAGATCGAGCGCTATTGCCGGGATAATGGAATACGGGTCATAGGGAAAATCCCATTCGACGAGGAAGTAGTTAGCGCCCTGGCAAAGGGGATGCCTGTGGTGACACCTCTGGGGACCGCCGACCGGAGCGCCGATCGGAAGGAAGGAAAGGCCTCGGCAGCAATACGACGAATTTGGACGGAGGTCTTGTCCTGCCTCAAATAGACCACCGCGTTTGTGGTGCCCCCGCGATCCCGCGGATGCGAAGGTGGTCCCCGGGGTCGTGAAATAGGTGCGAGGAGCTGATACATGTGGGTGAGGCGGCCGCGCATGTCAAGATTACCGTGCTTGTCGACAACTGGGTGAAGCGCAGGGACCTCCGTAGCGAGCCCTGCTCTGGCCCCCACGCCACCCCACCCGCAGAGGCGTGCCCAAGCTCCCCTGCGCGTCGACTCGCCGGGAAGGGCGGTGTTCATCTAAGACTTCATGGCGCAGAAGACGATCTCGAGTTCTGCGCTCTCTATTGACTTTATGGTTAAAATACTTTATAGTCAAACTGTTGTTCCCGAACGCGTACCAGGAGGGTAAATGGTGTGGAGAAGACACCTAGGCAAAACCGCGACGCCCCCGACACCCACGGCGACAGCGACTCCTCAGCGCGCGAAGCCGCGCATGCCTTGTGGGACCTGTGGCGCCTATGGAAGAGGCATTCCCGGTCGGTTCACAAAGGCGACCGCACTTTCGAGCAGCACTTCCTTTTGAGAAGGGTCGCGAGAAGGGGCTCTATCACCGTCTCCGAGCTCGCGTCCGAATTGGGCATCACTCCTGGGGCCGCGACCGTTGCGACCAGAAGGCTCGAGAAGGCCGGCCTCCTCAGCAAGGAAAGAAGCGAGGTCGACCAGCGCGTCGTCACGCTGAGGCTCACGCCCGCCGGAAAAGCTTGCCTGGATGAGCTGGATTCGATCAGGCTCAACGTGCTTGTTTCTCTCCTCGAACCCCTCGACCCCGACGAGAGAATGACGCTCGCGAGGCTAGTACAGAAGGTTGCCCACGGTCAACTCGAGGAAAGCGAGACGACAACACATGAGGAAAATGATTGAGGTATTTGACCTGGTCAGGAGCTTCGGCCCCCATAAGGCGGTGGATGGCATAACCTTTGACGTGGACCCAGGCGAAGTGTTCGGCCTGGTGGGGCCAAACGGCGCCGGGAAGACCACGACGATAAGGATGCTCACCACCCTTCTCAGGCCGACGCAAGGCCGAGGCGTGATCGGTGGCTATGACATAGTCCGCCAGGCCAGGGAGGTCCGGCGTCTCATCGGGTATGTCCCGCAGATGCTCTCGGTCGACGGCTCGCTTACTGGTTACGAGAACCTGCTCTTCTTCGCGCGGCTTTACGATGTGCCGTCCGGGGAGTGCCACGAGCGGATTCGGCACATGCTCGCCTTGTTGGACCTCGACCATGCCGCGGACTCCCTCGTCAGGACGTATTCAGGTGGGATGATCAGGAGGCTCGAGATCGGGCAGGCGATGCTCCACCGCCCGAGAGTGCTCTTCCTGGATGAGCCCACGGTAGGGCTCGATCCCATGGCTCGCCGCAGCGTTTGGGACCACATCAAGAATCTCCGCACGACCTACAACACCACGATCCTTGTCACAACCCACTACATGGACGAAGTGGAAAGCGTGTGTGACAGGCTTGCCATCATGCATCTGGGAAAGATCTCAGCCGTTGGGACCCCGGAAGAGCTGAAGAGACAAGTGGGCAGGGACAACGCCACCCTTGAGGACGCTTTCGCGTATTTCACAGGGTCGACTATGGAGACAGGGGGGACCCTGCGTGACACCCTTAGAGTCAGAAGAACAGCGCGAAGATTGGGGTAAGGGGACCGAGCTCTCCTGGGCCAAACGCTTCCTGCGAGAGCTCTCCGCAATCATCGCGAAATCCTACACCATGGCGGAGATGGAAGTCCGCAAGTTGAGACACGACCCTACCGAGCTCATGACCAGGGCCGTGCAACCCATTCTGTGGCTCGCCATCTTCGGCCAGGCGATGAGCAGGGTGCGCGCCATCCCGACGGGAGGGTTCACTTACCTGCAGTTCATGACCCCCGGCATCCTTGCCCAGTCGGTGGTGTTCATCGCCATTTTCTACGGGCTATCGATCATATGGGAACGGGACATGGGAGTTCTTCAGAAGTTCCTCGCCACGCCGACTCCTCGCGAGGCGCTGGTGCTCGGGAAGATGATCTCGGCAGGCATAAGAGGGATCAGCCAAGCGATCATAGTGCTCGTCGTGGCGGCCGTCCTGCGCGTTCGTCTCCGCGTGACCGTTCCAGGCGTGCTCGGGGTGCTCGTCGTCATCATGCTGGGAGCTGGCTTTTTCGCCGGCCTATCCATGATCATCGCCTCCATCGTGAAGACCCGAGAAAGGTTCATGGGAATAGGCCAGGTTATAACTATGCCGCTTTTCTTCGCATCCAACGCGCTCTACCCGATCACCATCATGCCGGCGTGGCTCCGGGTCGTGTCTGTGGCCAATCCCTTGAGCTACATCGTCGACGCTCTTCGAAGCTTCCTGGTGACTGGCGACCTCGCGCGAGTGCCTCTTGACCTCGGCGTCCTGGTACTCGCGGGCTTAGTCGTGACCTTCGTGAGCGCGTTCATGTATCCGCGGGTGGTGGCATGAAGCGCGAGGCCACACTTCGTCATTCTATCTTATCTTTGTCCTGCCGAAATGGCGCGGCGACCCATGGGCGCCTAGGAAGCAGGGCCTAGCCTGCAAGCCTGCTAGCCTCCTGGCGCACGATATCATGCGGCGAGGCCCGTTTCCGTGTCTGCGGGCCACACACGGGCGGCCCGGGCAGGCCTCTAGCAAGAACACGGCCCACCGGAAAGGCCCTCGAAGCTTCTCCACCCTCGAGGTGTGGGTCATGGGGGCCGCACAACCCAAGAGACCAGAACGTGCCCGCTGGGGCCAGTCTTGCAAGAGGCCTGGATACGGGCCGCCCGGGGCGCCTATGGGGGCGACCGCCGCGGGCACAGGGGAAGCCCGCGCAACGGTCTCCGGGTCGCCGTGCCATTTCGGCATCGCCTGCGTTGCTGCTCAACGGATCCGCGGCCGAAAGACGTCTCCGCCAGCGCCGTCTGGTTCAGCGGTTAGTGGGATCCGTAGCGTTCTCCTCTTCATCCAGATCGATGATCCGGATGTCGCAGCACTTGCTGTGCCTCGAGGAAGGTTTCTGAGGTGACTTGCTGGCACTGCAGCAGCCGGATGCCCTGGCAGCTGATGATCCGCTTGTCGACCCTTCTTGGCTCTTCGAGCCCTCGTGTTTCGACCCCTGTCTGAATATCCTCCCAAGGATTCCTTTGTTGTTTACTGTCTCTGCGCTCAAACGTGACACCTCCCTATGTTTCCTAAGGCGCTTGACTCGCCCGCTATCATCTGCCTGAGAACCGCCGGCAACTCAACGGGACGCAAGCAAGAGTCCGTCGAGTACCGGAGTCAGAGAAGCCAGTTGAACAGGTACCCGGCTATCGTCGCCGCTGAGAAGATGGTGATCACGAAGGCGATCACGAGCCGCCTTCGGAAGATCGAGTTCAGCAGCAGCACCTCGGGAATGCTGGCACCTGCACCGCCCAGAATGAGGGCCACTACGGTGCCAAGGCTCATCCCCTTGTCGATGAGCACCGAGCTTATGGGTATTATGGTCTCCGCGCGGATGTAGAGCGGCACTCCGATGGCCGCCGCTATGGGAACGGCCAACGGATTCTTTCCGCCCGCCAATCGGACAACAAGCTCCCGAGGGACCCAGCCGTAGATGAATGAACCGATTGCCGCACCCAGAATGAGATATGGCAGGACCTGTCGAAAGAGGCCTACAGCCTGCGTGAAGGCAGACCCGAGTTTCCGTCTGATGAGTTCGGCGCGGGTTGCCGCCTCCTCGCGTGCTACCGACGCGTGCTTGCCCCCCAGAACTCTGACTCGCTTGACCTCCTTAACCAGCCCCAGGCGCTCCCATAGCGCGCCGGTGAAGGCGGCTGTCACGAGGGAAAAGGCGCCATACAGCGTCGTGGCTTTGATTCCGATATTGCTTCAGTACTGACAGGGGTGGGAACATTATGGCCTCGCCCGGGCACTGCAGGGCACACGAGCTGCAGCCCACGATGCAGTTGAACGGGTTCTTGACTACTGGCATCCCCCTCTCCTCGTCCCACTCGTAAGTCCCGTGTGAGCAGAACTCGTAACATGTCCTGCAGCCTGTGCACTTCTCAACATCAATCGTGGGATACCAGGGGATCTGTTCGCGCGGCACTCTGTAACCCAATTCAAGGTTCCTCCTCCCTCGCGCTTTGCCCCAGATGTCCAGCGACACCGGGACACCCTGGCCCCGTCGCCCGGTGCGACGGGGCCACCGAACTGTGCGCTACTTGCTGAACCATTCTCTGATCTGTGATTCTGTGGGAATCTTCCCCTCGATCTTTTTCTCACCGTCCACGAACACGGCCGGGGTCATCATCACCCCTCGCTCGATGATCTCGTCAATGTCGGTCACATGGACGATATCAGCCTCGATCCCAAGCTTCTTTATGGTTTCGGCGATCATCTCCTCGGTTCTACGACATTTGGGGCAACCTGTTCCGAGTATCTCTACCTTCACGACTGTCCCTCCTTTCACGCCTTCGCGTCATGTGCACGCGATCCGGAGCCTGCACGCGTCTCGGCCCACGGCTTGAGCATTCGAATCCCTGCCGCCTGCGCAGTGACCTATGCGACGATGGCTCCAAAGATCATCCCGCTTATCGTTGCCATGACGACCACCAACGACACATAGGCAATCGTCTTCTTCGGACCAAGAACGCTGTTGATCACGATCATGCTCGGAAGGCTAAGCGCCGGTCCGGCAAGGAGGAGGGCCAATGCCGGCCCCTGGCCCATCCCGGACCCGAGAAGCCCCTGGAGTATCGGGATCTCGGTCAGCGTCGCGAAGTACATGAAGGCCCCTACCACAGAAGCGACAAAGTTCGCGAGGAGCGAGTTCCCGCCGACGAGCGCCGCCACGTAGTGCGACGGGATGAGCCCGCTATCGACGCCCGGCCGCCCCATCAGGAGCCCCGCGACCATGACTCCTCCGAAGAGGAGCGGCATGATCTTCTTCGCGAAATCCCAGGTTGAGTCCTCCCAGGCCGCGAGCTCCTCGCGCCTGAACCAAGCCTTGAGCATGTATCCAAGGTAGGCGAGAAGCGCCACGACCAGGTACCACTTGATCCTGAAGACGTCGCTCCAGAACCCTACGGGCTCGGCAGGCTTGCCCCACGCGGCGAACACCAAGATGAGGACAAGCGTCGCGAAGTACGCAATCGTCTGTCCCAGGCTGCGCTCGCCTTTCTCAGCCGCCTGTGCCGTCGCCGATGCGAAGCTCTTCTGCCGGTTCGTCTCCTCGCCCCTGAAGAGAGCCGCCATCGCAAGCCCTATTACCACGGAGAAGAGCACCGCACCGATGGCCCTGGCAAGCCCGATCTGCCACCCCAGGACCCGCGCGGTCAATATGATTGCGAGCACGTTGATGGCCGGCCCTGAATACAGGAACGCCGTGGCTGGGCCAAGGCCCGCGCCGCGCTTGTATATCCCCATGAAAAGCGGCAGCACCGTGCAGGAGCACACAGCGAGTATCGCCCCGGACACCGAGGCCACCGCGTACGCAAGCCACTGCTTCGCGCCCCGCCCGAGATATCTCATCACAGACCGCTGCGAAAGGAAATTCTGCATCGCTCCGGCGATAAAGAACGCCGGGACCAGGCAAAACAGCACGTGCTGCCTGGCGTACTCTTGCAACATGTGGAACGCTTCAAGTATCGCTGTCTGCACGCGCGGATTGCCGAGTGGCGCAAAGTATGCGAGGAGAAACACCCCGGCTATTACCGCAAACGCCTTCAGTTCCTTCACGGAGCATTCACTCCTTTTTCCGCAACGCACCGGCGCAGGCCAAGACGCACTCTCCGTCGTCAGCCATCTGGTCGATGCACCTCATGAACTGGTACACACACTGCGCTCTGAGACCATATACCACGTTGAGCCCTTCTTTTCTCGAGCTGACCACCCCTGCCGCCTTGAGCACGGCGAGGTGCTTGGAGATCGTGGACTGGTCGAAACCCAACCGGTCAACGAGGGCGCACACGCACTTCTCCCCCTCGGTAGCCAGGATTTCGACTATCCGCGCCCGGGTCTCGTGGCCCAGCGCCTTGAACACCGCCACTCGTCTTCTGATGATCTCATCATAAGCCACTTGCGGCACCTCCATGGCTATATTGCCATATAGCCATGGCAAAGTCAATAGAATCCTGCGCGGACGTCTTGCACTCGCGCAGGTTAACGTGGCGCCCGGACCAGGTGACGAACCGTTCCGCGTTTCACTCATGTCGATGGCTGCCCTTGCGGTCCCAGCCCAGGCTTTCCCGGCACCGTCTTCGGAGCGGGAAACCAGTGTTTGGTCCTGTTCGCGATGGCGACGAGGCTGAGCATGATCGGCACCTCTTCGAGCACTCCGACCACGGTCGCAAGCGCCGCCCCTGACTTCAGACCGAATAGAGAGATCGCCACAGCCACTGCGAGCTCGAAGAAGTTGCTTGCGCCGATCATGGCCGCTGGAGGCGCCACCGTCCTGTCCACCTTCCACACTTTGCACCACGCATAGCCTATCATGAAGATGAGATAGGTCTGGATCGTGAGCGGAACCGCTATCAGAAGTATGTGGATGGGATTGCTCAGGATTATCCCGCCCTGGAAGGAGAACAGGATTATGAGCGTAAGCAGGAGGCCTATTATGGTGAATGGCTTCAGCTTCGGAAGGAACTGCGACTCGAACCATGCGATGCCCCTCGTTCTTATGAGGCGCACTCGGGTGTAGTAGCCGAAAGCAAGCGGTATGACGACGTACAGGAACACCGACAGGAGCACAGTGTCGTACGGCACCACGAGCTTCGTGAGCCCGAGCTGGAACATGACGATGGGAGCGTAGAGGACGAGCAACACGAGATCATTGATCGCCACCTGAACGAGAGTGTGCGCGGCGTTGCCGCCCGAGAGATAGCTCCAGACGAACACCATTGCGGTACATGGCGCGGCTCCGAGGAGGATGGCCCCGGCCACGTACTGCCGCGCAAGTTCAGGGTCTATCAACGGCTTGAAAAGTACCCTCAGGAAGAGCGAAGCCAGCAGGAACATCGTGAAAGGCTTGATGAGCCAGTTGACAACCAGCGTCACTATCAGGCCTTTGGGTTCCTTGCCCACCCTGACGATGCTCCCGAAGTCTATCTGCACCATCATAGGGTATATCATGAACCAGATCAGAATGGCGACCGGGATGGAGACATGGGCGTACTCCCACCTGCTCAGGAGCGCGGGAACGCCCGGGAACACCGAACCAACCAGGATCCCAACCACGATGCAAATGGCCACCCAGACCGTCAAGTACTTCTCGAAAAACCCTAGCCCTTGTGCCCTGCCCGGCCTGCTCTGTACAGCTTCCTTAGCCATGGCTACGCCCTCGCCTCCTCCAACCCTGCGTTTCCAACTCCGCACTTCCGCAAGTGACCTCATTCAGGGCTCAGCTTGCGGCGCTCCTCATTCGAACAGAGACGTCTTCGCATGGAAGGGTCCACAGCTACTTGCACCGTCGCGGCGCCTTGGGATTTGTCTCAATCTTCCTCACCTTGTCCGCAAGCGCCTCCATCCCCGGGGTCTCATCTATGGGTGCATTGAGAATGCCCTCGAGCGCTCGCCAGCACTCCCTAAGCCGCTCGGCGTTCGCCTCGTAGAATACCCACTGGCCCTCCCGCGAATCGTTCACAAGGCCAGCGTCTTTGAGAGTGGCGAGATGATGGGAGATTGCAGGCTGCGTGATCCCGAAGATCTCCTCGAGCTCGCACACACAAAAAGTCCTTCCGCACAACACCTTGAAAATCTTGAACCTCGTATCCTGCCCGAGGGCTTGCAATACTCTGACCGTCTCGTCGATCGGCCCCATGACATCACCTCCGCTGATATCTGCATATCGCGCTTGTATCTGCATATCGGCATATGTTTATTGTTACGGCCATTTTACTCCCTGCCAAGTCTTCCGTCAATCCTCCAGAACACCTGACCGGTGGCGTGGCCCCCTCCGCCGCAAGAGAGACTCAATCACCCCAAGGGCAGAGCCCTGCCGCCAAGCATCGCGCGTCGAGGAATCACCATCGCGGGTTCGTGCTCGAATGAGTCCAAGTCTCGTCGGGACGCGCGCAAAGCGGCTTCCCACGAGCGGAACCATGGCGATACCGCGATAGCAGAGCTCCGCGAGCGGAATGAGAATGAGGCCAGCTCCGTAGTGTGTTGCGACAGCTCCCAGGAGGGGGGTCACGACGGCGGCGACAATGCGCGGGGCACACCCGAATGGCCGTTGATGAAGAGCTCCCGCGACCGTGCAGAGCCCGGGCGGCGGCCGGTAAGAGAAGTTGCGGACCTTTCGCCCAACTATCATGCATGGTGCCGTCCAGCAGACAAGGAAACCGGCGTGGTCGCGGCGAAGTAAGCCACGGCGCCACGCCACAGAGCATCTGAAACGGGCGGGCGCTGCCTCGCGCCGACTGGCGAAATGGTCCAGTCCTGGGCGGGGGGACGGGGAGGAGGAGCCAGCTCGTGAGCAAAGTCGAATCTGCCTTTGTCGCTCTCCTCATCGGGCCGGTGGCACCTGTCACCTTGTTCCTGTGCGGATGGTGGGCTGGACTCGTCATCGTCCCGGAAAACCTCGTCTTCGTGCTGGCCTTCGCAGGATTCGGAACCGGGGTTGCCATTGACACCGCCTTTCTCAAGGGATGGGTGCGGACGGCATATTCGTGGAATGAGAAGCTCTTGCTTGCCGTTTTCCTGTTCTATTCGGTGTGCGTTTTTGGTTTCTTCATGGGCGTTCCCGTCTTCAACCTTGGGGTTGGAGTCGCCGCGGGCCTCTTCTGGGGAAGGAGACTCCTCCACCTTGGCGTCGATGAAAAGAAGGCAGCCCACCACGCTCTCAGGGTCGCCCGCGCGTCGGCGTGGGCTATCGCTCTAGTCTCCTTTGCCGCCGGGTACTTCGCGACCAGAGATGTCGCAGATACGGCACGGAATCTCCAGGGGATGCTGTGCCTGCCATTCACGCCGACTGAACGCATGGTTGTCGCGCTCATCGTCACCGGGGGCCCGGCCCTTGTCGTTGCTCAACATTGGTTGACGAAAAAGTCGGTTCTCTGGGCATATCGGCTCGGCCGGGCTGCCTCGTGAAAGACGCGCCGCCTATGCGCTGCTCAAGTCGTTTCTCGGGTTCACCATCGAAGAAAGGAAGGAGAACCGACATGTGCGCACAGCGAGATCCCCTGAGGAGGATTTACAGGGGAGAATTCACGAAGGTATTCCTTGTCCTCACCGTAGTCTTGAGCGCCCTGCTTTTTGCTCCGATGTCGTATGCAGAGTACTCCACTGGCCCGCGCCAAACCGGAGAAGAGGTTCTACTGGAACTCCTGGTGTGTCCGACGAGATTCATGGTCAGGGTAGCCAGTAACGGCTGTACGGACAAGGATTCCTTCAAGGTCGACGTGAAGAAGGAGGCGGGGTTGTCCCCGAAAGTGCCCCACTACCTCTTGACGATCGTTCGGGTCCGGCCTGATGAGTGTAAGGCGATAATAGACGACGGGGTCCTGCTTCTATTTGACCTGGCGAGAGACGTCGGATTGACAGGCGATTTCACCTATTCCATCACCAACCCGGTATATTCGTTGTCCCGGGTTCAACCTTCAGAGAACTCTCTACTCTCCATTATCGAAAGATACTTCACTCTGGAACCTCCCAGATCCGGAGGGGCAGAGCCGGAGCCGTTTACTGAATTCTCAATGGATCATGGCTATTTTACGTGTTACCTCCCGACCCGCTGGAAGCTGGAGCGGGACCCAGAAGGCGATGAGAAAGCCGGTATTTTTGAGGTCCGACTGACGGCGTCGGAAAAGGCCAAGCCTGAAGACGGCGAGAGCTACTTCTTTCCCGACCCCCTTATCTACGTAGGATACTACAGGAAGGACAATCAGCAAAACAAGACCTACGAAAGTTTCATCAAGGATTATGAGGAGCTGCTCTTGAGAAGAGAAGGCAGCGACCGATCGCGGTACGAGAAGCCGAAGGAAATCGAATTTGGTGGCAGAGAAGCCACAGAAATCACCTACGAAGTCTACCAGGAAGTACCGCGTGGGCCGCTGGTCACGATCGAATGCTGGCTAAAGGCCAGGTTCATCGTGGTGAAGGGCGACGAAGGTTTCTATGTGCTTGCCTATAAGAGCCCACAAGAATTCTACGACGAGTATTCACATGTTTTTGAAGAGGTGGTCGAGACATTCGAGATAGGCGGAACGAATCCGTGAGCGACCCATTTGAGCATGGCGCCATAGGTTTTCGTCTCCTTTCTTGGCGACGTTAGGGTTGCCGGTGTTGCCCTCCGCGGATGGCGTGCCTGCGACACGCCTCGTTCGAATTCGGCGCGGGAGACGTCCGAATTCTCCGTGCCCCATCGTGCAGGCACCGGCAACCCTGGGCAGGACCGCCCCACCGAAAGGCAGGGCGAACCTTTGGCGACACGCTCATGCTAGGCGGCATGGCCATCACTGGGGCGTCTCCTGCAGCGCCCGTGAAACCCGACACGCCCGCCTTCTTTGATGCTTCACGACGGATTCCTGTGGGCGCTTGCAACTCACAAGCGGCAGCAAGCAATGGCGAGGTCGAGGTGTCTGTCTGCTTCTCGGAAAACCTCCGAAAGCCGGTGAGGAACTGGCGGGCAACCTGCGGGCAGACCGGAAATCGACTGCCGGCCAGCCGACCGGCCCGCGCGGATGACAAATCCCCGGAGCAACCCGCCCCGGGGATTTCGCTCTCCAGGCACCTTGTCAAGGCACCTTCTCAGCACGTTTACCTGCCCGCCCCACCCTGTCGCCTAGCTGGGCCTTCGTCTAGTGACAGGTCAGTTCTCGCCCGGCTTTCACTTTGAACAACCTCGACCTGTGAGGTATTGGCATCGCATCGCCGGAATAGCTGGCGCGCCCGGAGGGACTCGAACCCACGACCCTCTGATCCGAAGTCAGATGCTCTGATCCACTGAGCTACGGGCGCGCGACTCCTGTGTGCACACGCGACTCGTCATGTGAACAGACGGCCCGCAGGCCGCCATTGTCATCGGAAAATGGCGGAGAGAGGGGGATTCGAACCCCCGCACGGTTTGTTCAACCGTCTAAAGGTTTAGCAAACCTTCCCCTTCAGCCAGCTTGGGTATCTCTCCGCGCGAAATCGGTTGTTCCGTCCCGATGCCATCCGCAAGCCACGCCTCTCGGTCCGCGGCGGCCGCGCCGTGTCTCGCGGGGCCACACCACCCGCTTGACTCGCGTTAGCACTGTCATTGTAGCACACTTGCGAGGCAAGGGCAAGACCCGTAGACCTTAGGTGCGTCGTGCGCCGCCGGCATGCGCCGCCTGGGGTACTCCCGCCCAGCCGGTCACTCAAGCACGACGCTTTCGGGGTCCACCGCTGCCGGGTTGAGCAGATAGTGACCCACATCATTTTCCATGAGATCTTCGTATCCAGGTGACTCGATGACGATCTCTCTATCCGGATTCTCGCCGGACCACTCGGAGCATAGCGCTTGAATGGTCGTGAGGTGGCGCCCGACGCGCATCTTCATCGGCTTGCCGGATTCGTCGTAATCCGTAAAGAGGAGCCCCCGCTTTCCGGCTATCAAGAGAAAATCGTCTTTGCCGTCGATTATAAGGCTCTCAGTCTTCGGACCCGTGGGCTGGTCAAGGAACGGCCCCGAGGCCTCGAGCAAGAACGGATATGCGGAGGAGTGATCCGCGATCTCTCTGTGGGTGAGTCCATGATAGTTCTGCGGAGACGGCTCCGTGTGTATGTCAAAGAACTCGGAACTGATGTTGATGCACGCCATGGTCGCGATCGTGATGTCTTTTGTGGGAGCGACTATGCAGTTGGTTACAGGGTAGAGGAGTTCCGCCTCGTGCAGGTCTATCACTATATCCACCTTCTCCTGCTCGATGAGGCGCATGGCCGCGTACGATGTCTTCTCGGTAAGGGTGCCGTTTGCCCGCCCCGGCCAGGTGCGGTTCACGTTCCTTATCTCAACGTATGACAGTAGCTGTCCGCTGGGGTAGTGCACGTAGACGTCAGGATCAGGCCACTGATCAAGCGGGTTGGTGACGCGGTCGCCCATCTGGAACGTCCGCTCGCCCCAATCAGTCTTGATGTGGAAGTACAGCGGGTAGCCGGACGAGGGCTGAGTCCCCGTGGACCCGCTGCGATTGATGTGAGGGATCACTATCAGCCTGCCCGCATCCACCTTGGCGTTTTCCACGAGCAGGACGGCGGCCACTATCCCCGAAGACTCGTTCGGGTGACTCCCTCCAAGCACTAACACGGTGCCTCCCGGCTTTGAGCCCTCCAGGATGAATACATTGGTGTCGTTAATGGTGCCCTTGAGCGGCGCGAAGTAGTCGCTGAGCTTGGCAACCCTGGTCACACCCGGACCTTTCACGATGGTTTCCTTGAAGTGCCTGTGAGCGTAAAGCTCGGACCCACCGCCCACGAGCACAGTGAGAGCAAGGGCGATGATGATGAGCTTCCCAATGAAGTGCCTGGACATCGGATTCCCTCCCCGCGGTCCACGTTACTTGATGCGAAGTATCCGGAGGACTAGCGGAAGCGCCACGATAGCGTAAAGAGCGGCTTCCTCCAGGTTCTTGGTTTTCATGAAGTTCCAGATCACGAGGACAGCCATGTAGCCGACGAGAGCGTAGTACAGGAGAGTTATGACCGACACCCGGTGTCACCTCCACAATCTAACACCGTCAGTATCCTGGAGTATCCTGGCAGTCCCCCGCCAGTCATAGGGCAAGAAAGCCCAGGGCTCTGCTGAAGACGACCATCAGGGTTCCCACGACCGCCGTCGCCACCCAAGGAAGCCAGGACGTCTTCATGAACGTCGCGTACGACCCCTTGTACCCAACTGTCTGGAACACCAACCTCGCAATAATGGCAGTCGGCGGAAGCGCGTCACCGAGGAACCAGAGGAGCGAGAGCCCAGAGAGGGCGATCACGGGGTCCATGCCGATGGCGTTGAACGTCCAGATGAGCGGGATCCCGAGGACCGCAGCGCCGCCGAACGTGAGTATCCCTTCTGAAACGGGTATTATTATGGGTAGCAGGCAATATATAAGCACCATCGGCATGCAGATGACCGCCAGGGAGAGAAGCCCTCTCACCCCTGTCGCCGTCATTACCTGGATCAGCGTGCCTACGACAGTGCACGTCGCGAGGAGCGGGAGCAGCTGGTGAATCGTCCTCCTGGAGAGCTCGACCACATTGATCCTCTTCGGGCTTACCAGAAGCGCCACAACGGCCGAGATGCTGAATATCAAGGGGAGTCCCAGGATGGGCATTGAATGTGGCCATATTCTGGAGGCCGCGATAAGCCCGAAAAGAACCACGAACGGGATTATGACCCTGGCGGGCGTCATTCCCCTTGGGACTTCCGGGAGCCCGGCTGCTGCGGATTCTGACGACGTTTCAGATCGCCTGAGCCCGAGAGTGAACACGGTGAACACGCCAAGGACAAGCACAGAGAGGCCGAGCGGGACCTCGAACCCCACATACGGAATGGCCGTGCCGGCGCAAGTCATCATGGCCCACACGTTCACGGGGGGCGCGACCGCAGACAAGCCGGCCAGGAAGAACACTATGGCTGCAACGCGCTCCGGCGAGATACCCATGAAACTGAGCGCGGACGCAACGGTCCCTCCTACTACAAGCACGGACACGCTCCCCGCCCCGGTAAGAGCTCCTGGGATGAGCATGATGAACATGATCAGCACGAGCGCCAGCGGACGGTTGTTCCCGAACCTTCTGACTATCGCCCTGACCGCGTAGTCCACCGCCCCTGCTTCCTTCATTATGTTCATGAAAACGGTCGCCGTGAAAAAGATAAGGCAGAGGTCCAAGTATGTTATGGACCCCTCAGCTATGTGGCGGGCGGGAAACCATATGCCGCCCGCGAACGCGCCCGCAACCGCGGCAAGGAAGATGCTCAGCTCCACCGAGAGCTTGGCGGCGGCTTTGGCAACGACGTACGTCGCGACCATTACGAGAAGCACAATGACGACCTTTGCGAGCATCCCGATTCTCCTTTCTTGCGGTCATCGCGCGAAGAGGCAAAGGCATAGACGGGCGAACCACCAACCGTCTGACATGCGTCGGGACTCATTTCTTGATCCCGAACACCCGCGCCATAAGGTCTGCCATCTCTGTCGTATTGTTGGCGACCGAGAGCGGTATGCCGTTCTCCTTCGCTATGTTCGTAAACCTATCATCGAAGTTGCTAGCGCTCATGACCATGAGGTAATCGACGTATGGGGCCACCGCGTCTATGATCTCTTCTTGTTCGCTGCCTTTCCGGCCGCGCCCGGCCTTTCCTTCCACGTGCATTCCGATGAGAAGGATGCCCTTGCTCTTGCAGTAGCTGATTATCTTCTTCAGCCGTGCAACCTCTCCGGCGACGTCAAGCCCCGAAGCGCCCATTCCCTTAAGGCTCGCGCCCATCACGAGGATAACGGTCTTGTAAGGGGCGCCGCTCGCATACTTGCCTTGCTGGTGAGACTCAACGTGCACACCCGGTCCAGGCTTCATGCCCCCGAGGCCCACCCCGGCGCCGATCTCCTTCTCGGTGGGGACGTCAGCCCAGTCATACGGCAGCTTGATTTTGTCTGCAAGCGCGTTGGCCACGTAGATACCCGTGCTCTGCCCGGCCGAGACGATTAAGAGAGGCAAGTGGGCAGATGGAATCTCCTGAGATAGGCATGTTCCCGCGCTGCCCGCAACCAGCGCCACCAAAGCCGCAAACACCAGCACCTTAGCGCCATGCTTGGAGAGAATACATCGTGTCATTTTAGGATCACAGCCTCCTTAAGATTTGAGTGAGCATAAGTCGCCCCAGCAGGGCGGGCTAGCAGTCGCACGCCGTTCCGAACACCACGAGGTCCTCGCCCGTGGCACACCACACATCCCCACGCCTGCTTTCGAGGTAGTCCAGGAAACCGATGAACGCCTGCCACCAAGGGTTCCCAGGATCGGGCTTGGTGACTGAGGCAGGATGCCATTCGACCACTAGAGCCTTGCCCGTGGCAACACAGTCGTCGAGAACGCTACGAAGAAGGTCAACGTACTCCTTGGAATTCATCCTCTTCGACGCGGGTACATCGCAGAGAATACCACTCGTGCCGTCGGGATACAGCGCCCTAGTGACACCGAATACTCCGAAGCCACGTTTGGGCGGGAAATAGAGGACGCTATCGAACTCGCCGGGCGCCGAACCGATGCTCGCCATGAAGTACATGAATCCGAGCTTATCCGCCACATCCGCACTCGCGTCGTTCCAGCGGAAACTCGTTGCCCTGAACCCTTTCGGATGTCTTCCAGTGCATGAGGTGACGGCACCGACGATGGGCTCGACCAAGCTCAGCTGTTCATCGTATGAGAGCTTCGAGATGTCCGCGTCGACTTTCACGCCGACCTCATACCCCTTCCCGGCGATCTCTCTGAGATACGCCTGCCACTCTGGCGTGAGGTCCGCCTGGCCCACCCATAACGTAGCCCTCAGCCCGCGTCTCACAAGCTCATCCACCATTGCCTTCACAGGACCAAGCTCCTCGCCGCAAGTCACCTGGATATTCACGATGGGTTCCGCGGCTGAGGTCCCTCTTGCCGCGGGCTCGGCAACGCGCGAGTCGAGCAGGCACATGCTTAGGGCAACTGCCGCTGCCACCGTGGCGGATACGAGATTCCGAAAACGCACGCTATCCCCTCCCCTTGTCGTGTGCTTCCTCGTCGAGCGCAGGCGCCGCGGGCGCCACGCCGCGCGCGATGCGCGTCGCGCCCCTCCAGGACCGAGAGACGCCCGGCGCCAAGGGGGAAAGGGCCCCGGCCCGCTCCTGCGCAGGGTCACCGCCGAACCGGGGCCCGCTGACGCCCGACCATGCGGGCACGCCCGAGCTACTGCTTGTACCAGTCGCCCGTATCGAACTTGATCATCATCCTGACCCACTCCTCAGGGAGGGCTGGGGTGGTGATCTTGCCGTTCTCCGTGATCGTGAGGGCGTTGTACTTGCACATGAGCTTGTCGAGGAGCGCCCAATAGGCATCGCGCGCGGCCTCGACGTTCCGGTTGCAGTAATCGGTCAGGAACTCCACCGCAAGGGCGGGATCCTGCTGATACAGTTGAAGGGCCGCGGCGTCTATGGCCGCCTGGGTCTTGAGCGCGAACCCCTCGTATTGATCGCGAACCGCCTGGATGTCCTTGCTGATGTACGAGTACTTAAGGTCCGCGTACGTGCTCACCGTCGATACCGCCCACCAATACGAGGTACGGGTGAGCGTGTGGTGGTCGCCGGCCTCGGTGTTGAGACAGCTGGAGATGTTGGTGATGCTGTTATAGAACGGCACGTACGTGCTGGCGTCCGGGTCCGCCGGAGCGTACCAGAGCACTCCGCCGATCTCATCGGGGAGGTACGCCCGCGACTGCGTTATTATGCTGTATTCGCACCCGGGTATCGCGATCATGCGCTGGAACGCGTACCGCTGCCCGTCGATGGGCGGGATCGTGCCCTTCCTTCGAGGATCGCCCCACGGCCCGGCCATGATGCCCTTTGTGGCATCATAGGGTGTGCCCTCATAATGGTCGCGGTTGATCGCGGCGATGTCGGCTATGGAGAGCTTCTTGTCCACAGGAACGGAGAAAGGCAGGTTCTCCTCGTTGAGAGTGCTCGCGAGAGACGGGGCTGCCAGCGTGAAGATACGCCAAACGCGCCTCGCGCACGTGGCATAGCGAGTGGCGTTGCAGAAGTGCTTCCTCCAGCTGAACGGCTCCCCGCTCGCCGGGTCATACCAGCCTTTCTCGATGGCGAACTCCTTTATGCCTGGGCCGTACATGAAGTTCTCGGAGTCGTCCCAATCGATGACGTCGATGACCGCATTGTTACAGCACGACGCTATGTGACCATCCGGGACCCTCTCCGCCACCCAGTAGGCACCGGGGTCGCCGCACCCGGGCTCCCAGAGCGGGCCGGGGCCGGAGATCTCGAACAACCACACCTCGTGAGGATCCGACACGGCAAGGGCTTCACCGTTGTCCTTGTAGCCGTACTTCACCGCAAGGTCACCCATGACGCGGATGGCCTCCCGTGCGGTAGCTGCCCGCTCCATCGCGAACATCGAGAGGTTCGTGATGTCCAAGATGCCGTTGCTGTTCTTGGACTCAGGCCGGTTGCTGGTCGTGGTCTCGCTGATGCCGACCTGCTTTTCATTGATCATCCCGAAGATGCCTTTGATGTAGCCGTACGTGTGTTTCACCTGAGGTATGAAAACACCCGTGGATTTCATCGCGTCGTGTATCTGGTACCCGCCCGTGAACTGCGGGAGGAACGGCACCTCGACCGTCGCGCCCTCAGGCCAGTCCTTCGCCGGAACCTTCTCGATCTCGAATGTGCACATGCCGCAGTCCGCGGTCTGGGTTACCGAAGCGGAACCGTCCACAGACGCCCCTGGCGTAACCAGTATCGTGGTGCATGCAAGCGCGCCGACAGAAAACAGACAGATGGCAACGGCAACAACCGAGGATGTCACCCACATTCTCGAGCGCGCGAACCAGCCGGATTTCGCCATGTTATGCCACCTCCAACCCACTGGAAGGGTCATACGTTCGTGACGCGCGGGCCCTTGACTTGCCCGCGGCACACCCTCTCTCCGTGTGTTCTACATCCCTGCGAGCGGCCCGGGCGACGGGCCATCGCTCACTTCTTGTAATGGTCCGGCTCGTCAAGCTGGATGACTCTCTGGAGCCACGACTCGGGATAACCTATCGTCTTCACCTTGCCGTCTTCAATCATGAAGCCGGCGTTATACTTCCAGATGAGGTAATCGAGCAGCTCCCACCATGCGTCCCGCACGACTTCCACGTTTCTGTTGCAGTACCTCGTCAGGAACTCGACAGCGAGCTTCGGGTCCTGTTTGTAGAGGTTGAGCGCCGCGGCTTCTATGGCCGCCTGAGACTTGAACGCAGCGCCCTCGTACTTCTCCTGCCAAGCATTGATGTCCTTAATCATGTAGGAGTATTTCAGGTCCGCATACGTGCTCACTGCGGAAATGGCCCACCAGTAGGACTTGCGGGTGAACTGCTGCTGCGAGCCGGCCTCGGTGTTCATTATCGGGTTGATCTCGGTCATCGAGGCATAAAGCGGCACGTAGCACGTTGCGTCCGGGTTCGCGGCGCCGTACCACACCAGAGCACCGATCTCGTCCGGCAGCCAGCCGCGGGATTGTGTGGTGATCGTGTACTCGCATTGAACGGACGAGATCATTCTGTTCCACGCGTACGTCTGGTCGCCGACCTTCCAGGTCTGAGGCTGATACCTGCGCGGGTTGCCCCACGGGCCCGCGGTGATGCTGGTCCTCATGTCAAACTGAGTGTCCTCGTAGTGATCGCGCTGCAGCGCGCAGATGTCCTGGATAGAAAGCTTCCTCTCCGCGGGCACCGAAAATGGCGGATCCGCCTCGCTGAGCTTTGAGGCGAGCGAGGGCGCGACCCTTCGGAAGACCTCGCATACACGCCTGTAGCTGTAGTCGGTCCTGACCGCGCCGTTGAAGTCCCAGCGCCAGTTGAGCGGCTTGCCGCTGGCCGGGTCCCACCAACCCTTCTCTGCCGCGAACTCCCTGATGCCCGGGCCGTACATGAAGTTCTCATGATCGTCGAAATCGATATTGCCGATGATGGCAGAGTTCGCCGACACGGCAACGTGGCCGTCCGGCACCCGCTGCGCCACCCAGAATGCGCCTGGCTCCTCGCTTCCCTGTTCCCACAGGGGACCGGGGCCTACGATCTCGAACACCCAGCACTCCTTGGGGTCAGAGATCGACAGCTCCTCGCCGTTGTCCTTGTACCCGTATTTGACTGCGAGATCGCCCATGATCTGCACGGCCTCGCGAGCGCTCGACGCGCGCTCCATCGCGAGAACCGACAAGTTAGTTATATCAAAGAACCCGTTGGGGTTGCGGAATTCGCGACGCCCGCCTATTGTTGTCTCCCCTATCCCAACCTGCTTCTCGTTGATCACGCCGAAAAGGGCCATGATATAACCGTAGGTGTGAGGCACCTGCGGAATCTTGTTCCCGGTCGGATTCATTGCCACCTCATGAAGTTGATACCCGTTGCTGTATTGGGGCAGGTTGAGCACGTCGACCATGGAACCAGGCTCCCAGTCTTTGGCGGGCACTTTCCAGATCTGGAACGGGCTCGAGCCGCTGTCACACGTATGTGTGACCGAGGCCGACCCGTCCACCGAGGCCCCAGGGGTCACCAATATCGACGTGCATGCAAATGCGGCGAGAGAGAATACCGCCGTCGTGAGGATCATGACGATCGGGACGATGCAGGCCTTGCGCCATATCCAACCTTTCTTCTTCACCATCTTGCAGTCCTCCTCCGTTACGCCGTGTTGAACAATGCGTCAGCTGTTCCCGTCCCTCTTTGGCGTCCGCCGCTTTTGAACGGCGAGCGTAACTTGAGCTTGATGCGTTAGACGCCCTTGCGTGCGTCGTGCGACGACAGCGCAAGCGACGTTGCTAGGCCTCATATCACCTCCCAACGGGTGGTTTCCCGACGAAATCGGCAGCTGAACCCACCTATCGATGGGCAACTAGCCCAGGGTATAGCTTTTTAGATTCTCCAAGCTATGCCCGACTCCTGCTAAATGCGAGATAAAAAACCAGTAAAGGTAGAAAGGAGATGTACAAGGAACGTGAAGCCATCACGGAACCGAATGGAACCGAACGGCTTCCCAAGCGCTGCTCGATCGACATCTTGAGTCAGCAGGAAACGGCCTGTACTGAGGCGAAATGGTTTTTGTGGAAGGAGCGCGAGGTCAGAGTGGCTTTTCTTGCATTCTTGTGCGCAGGCGTAGCGCTCGCGGGTTTCGTGGAGTACTGGAGCCACACCAGGCGAGTGCTTGTGATCCCCATCAGGGTTCATGTGAACGGGACGCGGGGAAAATCCACGACAACTCGCTTGATAGCCGCAGGGCTTCGCGCAGGGGGGCTCCGCGTGGTAGCCAAGACCACCGGCACGGCAGCGAGACTCATCTTGGAAGACGGATCGGAGCTGCCTGTGCGCAGACGTGGTCGGGGACGGGGAAACATCGCCGAGCAGATGAAGACGGTGGCGCTCGCGGCAAAGCGCAGGGCGGACGCCCTCGTACTGGAGTGCATGGCCCTCGAACCGGAAAACCAGTGGGTCTCCGAGCATAGGATGATCCGGTCCACGATCGGAGTGATCACGAATGTCCGAGACGACCACTTGGACGTGATGGGCCCCCGGCTGCTCGATGTGGCCCGGGCACTTTCGCTTACCATACCTCGGGAAGGATGCCTCGTGACGGCCGAGAACGCGTTTCTGGATGTCTTCATGGAGCGAGCGCGGGCGCTCGGAACCTCGGTACACGTCGCGGACGCGTCCGAGGTCCCCGATGAGGTGAACGCGGCCTTCTCATACGTGAGCTTCAAGGAGAACGTCGCGTGCGCGCTCAAAGTGTGCGAGCTCGCGGGGGTCGCGCGGGATGTGGCCATTTCCGGCATGCTCAGCGCACGGGGCGATCCTGGTGCAATGAGAGTGCTGAGAATCCCTCGAGGAAGCGGCGACTATGTTCTGGTAAACGCATTCGCCGCCAACGATTACACGTCCACCATGCTCATATGGAGGATGATCGTGGAAGGGAGCATCCTGCGCGACGTCGGCGAAGGTATGCCCGTCGCGGTCGTGATGAACAACCGCGCGGACCGCATTCCAAGGATCCGCGAGCTCTCCAGGCTCGTGGCGTGCGAGGTCCGACCGCGGTACGTCTTTCTGATAGGCGAGGCCGCGAGGATTGCCGAGGCCGAGCTCGCCAGGAGCGGAATGGACCTGCGCCGGGTGGTGGACGTCTCATCTCTGGACGATCCCCGCTCGGTGCTGGACAAGATCGAATCCCAGGTTCCGGGGGGCGCAGTGCTCTTTGCGGTAGGAAACACGAAGGGCATGGGGCAACGACTAGCTGAGTTCTTCGAACGAGACGGTGAGACGCTGTGACCATCGCGTTATCGATTGGAATCGGACTTATCGCAAGCTTCCTGTTCACCGAGATCACAGGCTTGTACGGCGGCGGACTGGTCGTCCCGGGTTACCTCGCCCTCTACCTGGATCAGCCCACGCGAGTGGGCGCAACCCTGCTCCTGGCGGGCATCACTTACGCGGTCGTCTGGGTGCTGTCCCATGCTATCATCCTGTACGGACGCCGAAGATTCATGGCCATGGTGCTGACGGCGTTCTGGCTGGGCTGGTTGGCCGTCAAGCTCGGCGTATGGATCCCCGGTGCGAGCCAGGAAGTCAGGGCCATTGGATACATCATCCCCGGCCTCATCGCTAACGACATATCCAAGCAGGGCGTTGTCCGGACATTCGCATCTGTCCTTCTCCTGGCGGCAGTCGTCCGTCTCGCGCTGGTTTTGGTGAGGTGATCGCGCCGACATGCCTGCTTGGGGGATGAAACGCGGCCGGGTATCAGTGGTGTTCCTGTTAGTCGCGGCCGTTCTGGCGACCGCCGGGGTCTGGGTCGCCCGCACGTCCGTTCGCGAGGGGACAGCGCCGCGTCCTTACCATGACGCGCAGGTTGAGGCTGCGAACCTCATGATGCGGTGCACTGCCGCCATAAGGGAATACCGCCTTTCTCTGGGAATCCCCATCGACCGCGACCTCGACCCGAACGAGACGGGGCTCATCGGAGGCGAGTTCACGGAGATCACGACGACCGCCGGGAACCTCGAGGCCAAGCGCACTGCGACTAACCCGGCTTTCGCAGCTCTCATGGTAAAGTTCTTCAAAGAAGCCGGCCTCGAGCCCGGGGACGTCGTCGCGGTCGGGGCGAGCGGTTCGTTCCCTTCACTCATCTTAGCCACGTTGTCAGCTGCGCGCGTCCTCGGCCTGCGGCCCATAACCATATACTCGATAGGCGCTTCCACGTATGGCGCGACCTTGCCTAACTTGACATTCGTGGACATGCTGGCGCGCCTGAACGAAGAGGGACTCATCCCGTACAAGTTGGCAGCCGTGTCCCTGGGAGGTGACAAGGACGCCGGCGAGGGCACCCTTTTCGGCGAGGGGAAGCGCGTGATGGAAGAGATAGCGGCACGCGCAGGCGTGCCCCTGATCAGAGAAGATACCGTGAGCGGGAGCGTTCGGCGAAGACTCGAGGTGTACAGGAAACTGGCCGCGGGCGAGCCAATAAGGTGCTTCGTGAACATAGGGGGGGCCACGCCGAACTACGGGAACACCCTCACATCGCTGGATTTCCCCAACGGGCTCGTCGTGCACCCCCCTGTCATGTCACAAGCCCCCGACCGCGGGCTCATCTTCGAGTTCGCGGCCGCAGGCGTGCCCGTGATCAACCTACTTGACGTCCGCGGTCTCGCTCTGAAAAACGGGCTCCCCATCGACCCCGTGCCGCTCCCTCCAATCGGCACGGGACGAGTGTACGAAACCACGGGATACTCACGGGTCGTGGCCCTGGTCGCGCTTGTCGCGAGCTGCGCGGCGATCTGGGCCGGGACGGCGGCCTGGAAACCCTGAGACGCCGCGGCTCGGCTGCAAAGCCGATGACCGGCAGGACAGGAGGCCGGGCGGGACATCAGTCTCGGTCGAAGCCGTATCGCGCTGCAAGCTCGCCCCCGACAGCCCGGACCGCGGAGGCGAACTCGGCCCTATGGGCAAGCGCCTCCCGGAAGCGTGGGAGCTTTTCGGGCAGGCGGCGCTTCATCGCGGCAGCCAGCGACGCTGTCATGGGTGGGTAGAAATTGAACGGGTCCAGACTCACGTACGAAGCGCCAGAGTCTCTGGCCCGTGCGTAGATCGGCTCGAGCTGTTCCCAAAGTTCACTGATCCCTGGGATGGCAGGAGCAATGAACACCCACGTTCTCAGCCCTGCTGCCGACAACTTCTCTAGTGCCGCGAATCGCCTTGAAGGAGGAGACGCTCCAGGCTCCAGCGCCCGAGCGATCTCGTCGTCCGCTGTGCTGATGCTGAAGCCCACCTCGACCCAGGAAATGGCACCGAGAATGTCCATGTCGCGGGTAACGAGGTCGGACTTGGTCAGGATGGAAACCTGGGCGGGGCTCATCGACATCTCAGCCAAGCACGCCCGCGTAAGCCTGGTCTTGCGCTCAACGGGTTGATAGGGATCCGTTACGCTAGATAAGAGAATGACTCCGCGGTTCACCCGTCGCAGTGCGCGCCGCAGTGCTGCCGGAGCGTTCGCCTTGATGTCGACGAAGCTCCCCCACGGTTCCTGACGGCCCCTGAACCGGCTCACGATGCATGGCGCATAGCAATACACGCAAGCGTGGGCGCATCCCACGTATGGGTTAAGGGAAAAGTCCACGCCAGGGATCCCGGACTTGGTCAGGATCGACTTGCATTCGATTTCTCTCGTCGTCGGCACCATACGACACCGACTCCCTCGTCTACCGGCTTGCTCTCCGGGGGCGTTGCTGACGTGCCGCATCGTCACCGCACGTCGGCCAAGCATCATGTTCAGCTTCAGCGCCGCGTCCAGCGTCGCCGGCGCGTGGCAGAACGAGCCTCGCCGTGGCCTCGTCGTGGGTGCAGCCGTTCCGCTCCTGCAAGGGCAGGAGCACGGCGGCGGCGACGGACGCAGGGGCCCTAGGTTGCCGGTGTTGCGCTCCGGGGACGGCGCGCTTGCGGCGCGCCTCGTTCGAATTTGGCGCGCGAGATAGCCAAATTCTCCACGCCCCGTCGTGCAAGCACCGGCAGCCCTAGGCAGGCCCCCCTCCGCCGGAAAACAGTGCGGACTTTTGGCGACATACTTGGGCGCAAACAGCGTTGCGGCCCCCTGGAGGCTATGCTGACGGTGAGGCACGTGCGTCAAGGGGCGACCGTGGACCGTGCGGGGTACACCAGATGTGACGCGATGTGACGCCAATGCGTGGGGCGCGCGACACATGGTGTTATCGCGAACGCGAATAGCATCACGTACATAAATAGTGGCGGAGGAGGTGGGATTCGAACCCACGAGGGCCCAGAGGACCCTGGCGATTTTCAAGACCGCTCCCTTAAGCCAGCTCGGGCACTCCTCCGCAGGCCCTGCTGGGAGATGGACGAAAGGCCTCTCCCGACACGACGATTATACCACGCACGGCCTTCCCAGGGCAAGGAGCACGCCGGCGCGCGGCACCGAGCCCGCCAGCCAGCGCAGCGCGCGGCGCAGACGGGCACGTGCCCGGCGCGAACCCTCTTTCTATCCCTTCGCGATGCGTTCGAGGCCGTCCATGTACGGTCGAAGGGCCTTCGGGACGATCACCGATCCGTCCGCCTCCTGGTAGTTTTCCAGGATGGCGGCAAAGGTGCGGCCCACCGCGAGCCCAGACCCGTTCAGCGTGTGCACATACTCGGGCTTGGCGCCCGGGGCGGGACGGAACTTGATGTCCGCACGTCTCGCCTGGAAGGCCTCGAAGTTGCTGCACGACGAGATCTCCACGTACCGTCCGTAACTCGGCATCCAGACCTCCGGATCGTATTTCTTCGCGGCTGCGAAGCCGACGTCGCCCGTACACATCATGACGACCCGGTATGGCAGCTCAAGCCGCTTCAGGACATCCTCAGCGTCGTGTACGAGCTTCTCGAGCTCGTCGTAGGACGTTTCAGGCCTTACGAACTTCACGAGCTCAACCTTGTCGAACTCATGCTGCCTCACAAGGCCCCGAGTGTCTCGTCCGGCGGACCCCGCCTCCGCGCGGAAGCACGCCGTGTAGGCCACGTGGTATATGGGAAGCTCGCTCGCCTCGAGGATCTCGCCCCGGTAGAGGTTCGTCACAGGCACCTCGGCCGTGGGGATCAAGTAGTAATCAGTGCCCTCGCAGCGGAACATGTCCTCGGCGAACTTCGGGAGTTGGCCCGTCCCTATCATGCTCTCGCGGTTCACAAGAAACGGCGGGTAAACCTCGGTGTAGCCGTGCTCTTTGGTGTGGAGGTCGATCATGAACGCAATGAGCGCCCGGACCATGCGCGCGCCCGCTCCACGGAACACGGTGAACCTCGCGCCGGTTATCTTGGCGGCGCGCTCGAAATCAAGAATGCCGAGGTCAACGCCGAGCTCCCAGTGGGGCTTGGGCTCGAAGTCGAACTTCCTAGGTGTGCCCCACCGGCGGATCTCGACGTTCTCTGACTCGTCCTTGCCGGTCGGGACCGACGAGTGCGGGATGTTAGGGATCGCGAGAAGGAGCGACGTGAGCTTTTCATCCAGCGCCCTCACCGAGTCATCCATCTCCTTGATCTTGGCGGACACGTCGCGCATCTCCAGGATGGCGTCGGTAGCGTCCCCCCCGCTCTTCTTGACCCGGGCGATTTCGTCGGAAACCTCGTTCCGACGCTTCTTCAGCTGCTCGACCTCGTAAATGAGCTTGCGCCTTTCCTCGTCTACGGCAAGCACCTCGTCGAGAACGGCGTCGTCTTCCCCGCGCCGAGCGAGGGCGTCCCGCACGATCTCAGGGTTTTGTCGTATGAGCTTGATGTCCAGCATGTTCATCCCTCCGTTGTCTATCCGCTACCAATCCACTAGTCTGCTGTTCCTGTTCCCGCTGCTTTCCCACTGCTCACAGCCGCACACGCCGTCAGGCGCGAGGCCGCGCCGCGTGCTCCCGCTTACACGCTTCCCCTCCGCCAGGCCCGACCCCGTGCGTTGCCCGACGCTGCGTGCTGCTGTGGGCCGCGTCAACCTCGCGTTGGTCGCCCTAGCGCTGGTCACGGCCTTCGAAGGCCCGGGAACGCGATGACACCGCGCACGGCGGATGTAAAAAGCCCCTCGCCCCCTGGGACAAACCCATGGGGACGAGAGGCTTGTGCTCCCGCGTTGCCACCCCGATTGGCCGGAGGCGTAGGCGACCACGCCACGCCCGCTCGACCCTCTCAAGAAGCGTTAACGGGCAAACCCGGCAGGGCATACTCGGCGCCCATGCGGCGCGCCTTTCAACCCGCGGCTCTGAGGTGGATTCGGCGGGCCTGCGCGCCGGTTCACACCAGACCCGGCTCTCTTCAGCGGGAGGCCTGACGCCTACTTGTCCTCGTCATCGCCTTGGCTCGGACCGTCTTTAGGATCATCTCTTGCCTGTTCCGAATTCGCGTTGCGCGTTTGTATATCCGATTATAACACCCGGACGCCCGCGAGACAACCCTTGACCATCTTGACCGCGCCCGCTCGGCGCGACCGGGGCGCGAGCGCGAGGGTCCGTTGCCAGAACGCACGCCCGTGCCTCGCCGCCACTCGGCTGTTGCGCTGGCTGGCACAGGAACTTAGGCCATGCCCGCCCGCGCCAGAAGGGCCTCCCAGTTGCGGTCGATGTCGGCCTGGATCTCCTCGATGATGTGCTCGTTCTCCGGCCGGAAGAGATGGCGGAATCGTCCCTGCTTCTCAAGCCATCCGCGCACGGGCTTCTTCTCCCTGGGCTTGTGGGTGATGCGCCACGTGCCGTTTTCGACCTCGTACAACGGCCAGAAGCATGTCTCCACGGCGCCCCGCATGATCTCGATGGTCTCGGACGGATCGAACTGCCACCCGAGCCTGCACGGCGCAAGGACGTTGATGAACGCCGGGCCCTTCACCGCAAGCGCCTTTTGGACCTTGGTGACGAAGTCGTTCCAGTGACTCGGCACCGCCTGCGCAACGTACGGGATGTTGTGGGCCGCCATGACCGCGGTCAGGTCCTTGCGGAACTGCGTCTTCCCGGGAATGACCTTCCCCGCGGGGCTTGTGGTCGTGGATGCACCCTTGGGAGTCGCGCTCGACCTCTGTATGCCCGTGTTCATGTAGGCCTCGTTGTCGTAGCAAATGTAGACCATGTCATGCCCGCGCTCCATCGCCCCGGACAGCGACTGGAACCCAATGTCGTAAGTGCCGCCGTCGCCGCCGAAGGCGATGAACTGGATATCCTGCGTTATCTTGCCCTTCTTCTTGAGCGCCCTGTACGCTGCTTCCACCCCGCTGATGGTGGCGGCGGCGTTTTCGAACGCGTTGTGGATGAACGGAACCCTCCACGACGTGAAGGGATATATCGTCGTCGTCACTTCGAGGCACCCGGTGGCGCACCCGACAACAACAGGGGTGTCAACGGCTTTCAACGCCTGCCTCACGGCTATCGGAGCGGCGCAACCCGCGCAAGCACGATGCCCGCCGCACAGGAGTTCTTCCTTCTTCGTAAGCTCCCTCAAGTTTGCCATTCCTGCCGCCTCCTATTCCCTGACCCCGAGGTAAGTCACGGGCGACGCGATCTTGCCCGTCTCGGCGATCTTGGCAAGATCCCAGAATACCCCGGCTATCTGCTCGGTGTCGATGTCCCTGCCGCCGAGGCCGTAGATGTAGTTCACCATCTTCGGCCCGGGCGCGTCATACATGGCGGATCGCACATCCACGAACACGGGCCCACCCATCGTGGAGAGGCCGTCTGCCCTGTCGAGAACAGCGATGGCCTTCTTGCCTGCAAGCGCCGCCACTATCTCCTCGTGCGGGAACGGCCTGAAGAGCCTTATCTTCAGTAAGCCTGCCTTCAAACCCTTATCTCTCAGGTCGTCAACGACCACCTTCGCGGTTCCTGCCGCAGAGTTCAGCACGACCACAGCCAGCTCGGCGTCGTCCAGCCTGTATGCCTCGAAGAGACCGTAGCTCCTGCCGGATATCTTGGCGAACTCCCTCGCCACGTCCAGCACCACGTCTTTTACGTGCGTCTGGGCCTCGGCGAGCTGACGCCGGTGCTCGAAGTACCAGTCAGCGAAGTCCAGCCCGCCGAATGTGGCAGGGTTGTCCACGTCGAGAAGCGAGTACTTGGGGGTTCGCTGGCCGATGAAGCTGCGCACCACGCCGTCGTCGAGAAGCTCAGCGTTCTCCATGCCGTGGCTTACGATGAAGCCGTCCATACAGACCATCGTGGGAAGCTGAACATCCGGATGCTCCGCGATCCGTACCGCCTGAATCAGGTTGTCGTAAGCTTCCTGCGCGTTCTCGGAATAGAGCTGGATCCACCCGGAATCGCGCGCTCCCATTGTGTCGCTATGGTCGCAGTGGATGTTGATGGGCGCTGACAACGCCCTGTTCACGACCGGCATCACGATGGGAAGCCTCAAACCGGCTGCGATATACAGCATCTCCCACATGAGAGCGAACCCTTGCGACGAGGTAGCGGTCATCGCCCTTGCACCCGCCGCCGACGCGCCGATCGTCGCGCTCATGGCCGAGTGCTCGCTCTCCACGGTAACGAACTCCGTATCAACATCCCCGTCTGCCACGAAAGTGGAGAAGATCTGGACGATCTCGGTTTGCGGAGTTATCGGGTAGGCAGCCACCACGTCAGGGTTGATCTGACGCATCGCCTGCGATACAGCTTCGTTTCCGGTAATCGCCACTTTCTTCATCACTTTCCACCAGCCTTCCCGCTGCTCTTTGAACGGCACCCGCACCCCGCGCCCACGGGAGCACCCGTCTCAGCGCTTCCAGAGCTCTCAGGCCTCTCAGCCTCGAGCTCCGTCTCGAGGCGCATATCTATGCACTTCGCAGGGCACTCATGGGCGCATATCCCACAGCCCTTGCAATGCTTATAGTCGATGCCGATCATCTTGCCCTCGCGCACCAGAATGGATGAGTCAGGGCAGTAAATCCAGCATGTCATGCAGTGCCTGCACTTCGCCTCGTCCCAGACAGGACGGTAGGTTCTCCAGTCGCCGGTCTCGTACTTGTCCGCGCTGCCGGCCTCCAGGATAAGCCCGCCTATCGGCACGTCCTTCCAGCCCTTTACTTTTCCATTAGCGCTCATTACTCCGACTGCACCTCCTGGTAGGCCCGCTCGATGGCCTTGATGTTGCCCTCGATGACCTCAGGCTTCGACCTGAACTTCATCTCAAGCTTGTGCCGGGTATCAGCTATGAACTCCTCCAGCGTCATAAGGCCTGTCGCCCTTATTAGGGCACCCATCATCGGGGTGTTTGGAATGGCCCGGCCGATGGTGTCGATGGATATCTGCGTGGCGTCAACGGTGAAGACCTTGCCGCTTTTCACCTTGAGCCTCGTCCGCATCTCTGCCGGAGAAAGATTCGTGTTCACAAGATAGATCCCGTCTTCCGGCACCCCCGACGTCACGTCGTTCTTCCCGATCAGCGTCGGGTCAAGGACCACTACTATCCTAGGGTTCGACACGTGGCAGTGCATCCTCACGGGCTCGTCGCTGATCCGGTTGAATGCCAGCACGGGCGCGCCCATCCGCTCGGGGCCGTACTCGGGAAAGGCTTGAATGTACTTGCCCACCGACGCGGCCGCCTCGCCCAGGAGGATGGCGGCGGTCTTCGCCCCTTGGCCACCCCTCCCATGCCAGCGAATCTCGAGAACCTGTGCCATAGCTCGTCCCCCTCACATATGAATTTGTCACGCGCCCCGAGCCGCGGACCCATACCCGCGAGAACCCGGAGCCCGAAGCGCCCGAACGTGTTTTGCGCCCTACCTATTTTAGCATAGAAGTCCAGAACGCGCAGCACTATCTACAACTTTGCGATAGTATGAGACCGCGCGAAAGTGACCAAGGCTGCGGACGGGCGATACTTGGGGCTTTGTGTCGTGCAAGGTCGATCCATGACGATCCGTAGTGCACCAGCTATTTACTTCGTAGCCAGGCTATGCTAGAATTCCTTTTGGACGCCCGTTAACGCCTGAATATGGCGCCATAAGTGTTCTTTTCCCTTCTTGACAGCGTGGGCTTGCCGGTGCTTGCACGACGCGGCGGGGAGGATTCGGCGGTCTCGTGCCGCGCCGAATTCGAACGAGGCGCGCCGGAAACGCGCCGTCCCCGGAGGGCAAGGCCGGCAACCCTGGGGAGGAACCCTCCGCCGAGAAGTGGCGCGAACTCTTGGCGACATACTTAGGGAACCGGCAAGGCGTTCTGATTCGAGTTTTCGAGTTTTCGAGTTGCAGAATTCTTACTACGCCGAGGGGCTGGCAAGGACATGAAGATGAAGGTCAAAGACGTTGAGACTCTCGAACCTGTCACGGCAGCGCCCGGGGCAGGTCTTGAGGGGCTCGCGCCCTTGGTGACCGACCGGGGCATTGTGTATGTCGTTTCGCAGACTAACGAGCTATTGGGCGTGGTCACAGGGAGCAAGCTAATATCCGCACTGACCTCGGGATATGCGAAGGGCGCCACCGCTCAAGACGTGATGATTCCCGCGAGCAGCTTTCCAAGCGTTGATCCTGAAACCGACCTCCAAGCAGCCGCAGGCCTTTTTGAAAGCTCGTGTGTCCCCGAACTGCCGGTAGTCGAGAATGGGATGCTGGTAGCCTCCCTGCCTCAGCGGTCCGTGCTCATGACTTTCTCCAGCGAAGCGGCCTTATCAAAGAGTGCTCGTTACCACGAGCAGCGAGCCCTTGCCATCCTTCGTTCCCTGCACGAGGGGCTTATCGTGATAGACAAGGACCTCATCATCCAGGAGTTCAACCCGGCAGCGGAGAGACTCATGAATGCGAGGGCCGCGGACAGGATCGGCCAGAAGGCCGTGATGGTAAGCCGGGACGAATCACCAATCTTCGAGGTCATGAAGACTGGCAAGGCCAGGTACAACGTAATGACACCGCTTGCTGACGGACGCGTCTTTTCCGTAAACTACGTGCCTCTCGTGGAAGACGGCACGGTGCAGGGGATCATCGAGACCTTCCACGACATCACAGAGCAGGAAGAGCTTCGCTCCCAGCTCGTCAACTCCAGGGACGAGCTCGACAGGGCGTTCGCGCTTACCCTCCCGAACTCAAGGGTGGAACACAAGCTCAAGCATACGCCCGAGTACAGAGACAAGTACGACCCCGAGACCGGTCTCATCACCGTGACCGAGGTCATCGAAGATGGCAACTACAAGCACGTGGTCAACGCGCTCAAGGTCCTCGCGGACCTCAACTCCAAGGGCATTATGTCGCTCCTAGGCATCAGCAAGGATGTCCTCGTCCAGAGCATAATCTTTCACGACCTCGGCAAGTCTCAACCCCAGCTAGAAATAGGGCAGACTGTGGATCCGAAGAAGGTCTTCGAGTACAGTCCCGCGCATGCGGCCCGGAGCGCCGACATCGCAGCCCACTTCTATCATAAGGATCAGGACGTGATCTGGCTGGTTCGTTACCACCATCACAGAGAGGAAGAATTGCCGCTGGATTTCCCACGGCACTTGATGCCAATGCTGAGGCTGCTGCAGCTCGTGGACGGTCTTTCCGCAGCTCTCACCCGCCGCAACGCCACGATAAAACTGGACGTCGAAGGCACGAGAGTGACCGTGCATGAGCGCAACGGCCACCCGGATTTCAACAAGTCTAGGGTGGTCGACCTTTTCACGGGCGAGAGCACGGTGATCAACGTCGACTGAAATGTCGACCGGAATGCCGGCTGGGCTGAAATGTCGAATGTCGACTGAAATCGCACGCGCCGGCTCCCCCACGCGGGGAGGGCCGGCGCGCTCGCGTTAAAAGTCCTCGGGCCCCTCTGCACATGGACACGGCCCGAGCCAGGCTAAAGCCGACATGAACGGAATCGAATGCACGGTCACACCGCATTCGCTTCCCTCACGCGCCTCCCGCACACGCCCCGGGCTTCAGGCCACAAGGGTCATATGTCCGGATAAAGGGGGAAGCGGTCCGTAAGGCGCGCAACCTTTGCGCGAGCAGACTCCATGATCGCGTCGTCCCCCGGCTTGTCGAGCACCTCCGCGATGATGTCAGCGATCTCCTCCATCTCAGCCTCCCGCATCCCTCTCGTGGTGACGGCGGGGGTGCCGAGGCGTATTCCGCTCGTTACAAACGGCTTCTCGGGATCAAACGGTATGGTGTTCTTGTTTACGGTGATGCCGACATCGTCGAGGAGCTTCTCCGCCCTTTTGCCGGTAAGCCCTTTCTCCGCCACGCTCACCAGCATGAGATGGTTATCTGTGCCGCCCGAGACGATCCGAAACCCGCGACGCGAGAGAGCAGCGGCCAGGGCCGAAGCGTTCCTGACCACCTGCACCTGGTAGGCGCGGAACTCCGGGGTCATGGCCTCCTTGAGCGCAACGGCCTTCGCTGCGATCACGTGCATGAGAGGCCCGCCCTGGGTACCCGGGAAGACAGCTTGATCGATGTCTTTCGCAAACCGAGCCTGGCAGAGTATGAGGCCCCCGCGCGGTCCGCGGAGGGTCTTGTGCGTGGTGGTGGTGACGAACTCCGCATACGGGACTGGGTTCGGGTGCACGCCCGCCGCTACGAGCCCCGCGATATGAGCCATGTCCACCATAACACACGCGCCGACCTCGTCAGCGATCTGGCGGATCCGCGCGAAATCGATGAACCTCGGATACGCGCTTGCCCCCGCGACTATCATTCGCGGCTTGTGCTCCCTCGCAAGCGCGTGAAGCGCGTCGTAATCTATGGTCTCCGTCTCCCTGGAAACCCCGTAGGGCACGAAGTTGAAGTACTTGCCCGAAAAGTTGAGAGGGTGGCCGTGGGTCAAGTGTCCGCCGTGGGAGAGGTCCATGCCGAGCACCGTATCGCCGTGGGACAGCACCGCGAAATAGACCGCCGTGTTGGCTTGGGCACCAGAGTGCGGCTGGACGTTGGCGTGCTCAGCACCGAAAAGCGCTTTCGCCCGCTCGATAGCGAGTTTCTCGACCACATCCACGAACTCGCATCCACCGTAGTAACGCCTCCCGGGGTATCCCTCGGCGTACTTGTTGGTCAACGTTGACCCCTGTGCCTCCATCACCGCCCTGCTGGTGAAATTCTCCGATGCTATCAGTTCGATCTTTCGCCTCTGGCGCCAAGTCTCCCGTTCGAGGGCCTCCGCGACTTCCGGGTCGACGGACCTCACGATATCATACATGTCTGTGCCCCTCCCACGTAGAAGTACACTGCCCGCTTCAGGCCCCACCAAGCATGTCACCAAGAGCTCGCGTCGCGCACTCGTTACGCTCTGCCCGCCAACATGTCAAGGAAATATCGGTGGAGCCTCGTGTCGGACGTTACCTCCGGATGGAACGCACACGCGAGGTGCCGCCCCTGCCGGGCGAGCACGATCTTGTCATCGAACCTCGCCAGCACATCAACGCCTCGACCGACCGAAAGGATGTAGGGCGCCCGGATGAATACAGCACGCATGGGAGGGCCCCCGACCGCAGGTATCTCGATGTCGGCCTCGAAACTGTCCACCTGTCGCCCGAAGGCGTTCCGCTTCACCACGAAGTCCATGAGGCCCAGGCAGATCTGGTCGGAACCCGAGACCTCACGAGAGAGAAGAATGAGCCCGGTGCACGTGCCGAATACACCGAGGCCCCGGGCTGCTTGGTTTCGGATCTCCTCCACGAACCCGAACCGCTCCATCAGCTTTCCCACGGTCGTGCTCTCGCCGCCTGGTATGATAAGGCCGTCCAGCCCATCCACCTGCTCCTTGTACCTGACCTCCACCGCGTCCGCGCCCGCTGCCGCGATCATGCTCAAATGCTCCGCCACGTCACCCTGAAGCGCCAAAACTCCTACCTTCACCCCTGCGACCTCCTGCCACTAGCCGCTGCCGTCGCACTAGCCGCTACCGTCAATGCACGCAAAGCTCGGTGCAATCGAACCTTCAGACAGAGCCGGTGCTATGACCCTCTTGCCCAATCGCGCCCCGGTGGCCGCAGGCCACAGGCCACCCCACCGGCCACGACGGGTGAGGTTCTCGCTCCGCGAGCGAGCCCGCGCCGCAAGTCACCAGCCTCTCACCTGCAACCTCTCCTCTTCCTTCAAGGACGCAGCGGCGAGACCCTTCATCGGTTCACCGATGCCGCGGGACACCTTCGCGAGGATGTCCGGGTCGTTGTAATGAGCCGTCGCATCCACGATGGCGCGCGCCCTGGCCGCCGGGTTGTCGGACTTGAATATGCCCGAACCCACGAAGATCCCGTCCGCCCCCAGCTGCATCATAAGAGCGGCATCCGCGGGAGTCGCGATGCCACCGGCAGCGAAGTTCACCACGGGGAGCTTGCCTTCCTTCGCAACCTGCACCACAAGCTCGTATGGGGCCTGCATCTCCTTGGCTGCCGCCATTAGCTCATCTTCGCGCATCGAAGTAAGCCTGCGTATCTCGCTCATTACCCGCCTCATATGTCGCACGGCTTCGACGACGTCGCCCGTGCCGGCCTCGCCCTTCGTGCGAATCATCGCCGCGCCTTCTCCGATCCTTCGCAGGGCCTCCCCCAGGTTACGGCAACCGCAGACGAACGGCACCTTGAACTGGTGCTTGTCTATGTGATGCTCCTCGTCGGCTGGTGTCAGGACCTCGCTCTCGTCGATGTAATCTACGCCCAGAGCCTCAAGGATCTGCGCCTCAACGAAATGCCCGATCCTGCATTTGGCCATGACCGGGATTGTGACAGCTTCCATGATCGCCTCGATTATGGCGGGGTCGGACATCCTTGCCACGCCGCCCTGCGCCCTGATATCGGCGGGCACGCGCTCCAGTGCCATGACAGCAACTGCGCCGGCATCCTCGGCGATCTTCGCCTGCTCGGGGGTGGTGACGTCCATGATCACGCCACCCTTGAGCATCTCCGCAAGGCCTTTCTTGACGGTAAACGTTGCCTTTTCAACCATCCGTTCGTCCCTCCATCAGCTTGTGGCTCATTCCCCCATGCAATTCTACTACACGAGTTTCCGAGACACAAGCGCCTGGAAACCACGATCTCCCAGAGCATGAGACGAGGCGCGGGATGGCTTGAAGAGTGGAGTCGGGCACAGCGCGCCGCCTTACATCGTTAAGTATCAAGTATCGCTCCGTGAGTCCTCGTCTCCTCCTTTGGGCGGCGTTCGGGTTGCCGCCGGCCCCTGCACGACGGGGCGCCCGGAATTCGGCTATCTCGTGTGCCGGATCCGAACGATGCGAGCCGAGAGCACGCCATCGCCGCGGAGCGCAAGGCCGATAGGTAGCCTTAGGCAGGGGACGCTCGCGCCGCAGAGCAGCGCGAACTGCCGACGACGCACTCAGTCCCAGAGTCGGTAGCCTAAGGGGGCCGCATATTCATGCCACCCGGACGGAAACTTAACTCAAGGGGCAAGCAAGGCAAGTGCGTCAACGTCAGGGCGAGCCTAGGTTTGCCGGCGTTGCCCTCGGGAACGGCGCCCCGGCAGGCCACCCTCACAGGATGCGGGATGCGCGGCCCGCCGGGCCGGACGGGTGGCCGGGTTTTGACACCCACCGCGCAGCGACCGTCAACCGCTCCCAAGAGTCGCAAGCGTTCCTGACCTCGCGCCCAACAAGGCCGCAACCGCAGACAGGAGAGAGCGTGGATATGTCCGACACGTTCTTCAACCTCTTCTGGATCCTTCTCCTGGTGTGGAGCCTCCTCTCGCCCCTCTTCGGAAGGCGAAGGATCGAGCTCGCAAGGCTGCACATCCTCAACTCCCTCTCACGCAAGAGGAGATCGCGGGTCATAGCCATGATCCACCGCATGGAGGCAATCAGCTTCCTCGGCATCCCGATCTCGCGCCACATCGACATCGAGGATTCGGAACAGGTGCTAAGAGCGATCCGCCTCACGCCAGACGATGTCCCGATAGATATCATCCTCCACACACCGGGCGGTCTCGTGCTCGCCGCGGAGCAGATCGCCCACGCGATCGCGGGCCACAAGGCGAAAGTAACTGTGTTCGTGCCGCACTACGCGATGTCTGGCGGGACGCTCCTGGCTCTAGCCGCAGACGAGATCGTCATGGACGAGAACGCCGTGCTCGGCCCGGTCGACCCGCAACTCGGGAACTACCCGGCGGTATCCATTCTGCGGGCCATAGAGCAGAAGGACAAGAACTCCGTAAGCGACACGACGCTAATCCTGGGGGACATGGCCGCCAAAGCCATGGTGCAGGTCTATGAAAGCGTATACGAGATCCTGGCCGCGAAGCTGCCAGAGGACAAAGCCCGCGAGATCGCGAAGACGCTCACGGAAGGGCGCTGGACACACGATTACCCGATCACTTGCGATGCGCTGCGGCGCATGGGGCTCCAAGTCAGCAACGAGATGCCCTACGAGGTCTACCGTTTGATGGAGCTCTACCCGCAACCCGTGCAGCGGCGCCCCTCTGTTCAGTATGTGCCGGTGCCGTTCGAGCGACGGGAGCCGGTGGAGCGGGGACGGCGCGACTAAGCAAGGCGCGGGGGGGCCAGTCGCTGCGTGCGCCGAACTAAGTTCCAACCAAGAGGCGTCTCCGCGACACCGGGCAGGCCCGGTAGATCGCCAGGCTTTGCGGCGACGGGGTCGGCTTTCATGAGGCATGGATAGGTCAGGGCTACGCGATGATTGCGCCCCGAGGAGGCACAAGCAAAAAAGAACGCCAGGCATCCGCCTGGCGCAACATCCTCTGGTGGAGACGAGGAGATTCGAACTCCCGACCTCGTGAGTGCGATTCACGCGCTCTCCCAACTGAGCTACGTCCCCACTCAAACCTATGGGCTATGTGGTGCCACATCTCTCGCACGTAGAATAGTAACACACGCCGGGACCGAAGTCAAGGCCGGGCAAAGCCGGAAGATATGCGGGGTATCTGGCTATCTTGCGCGTCAGATTCGAACGAGGCGCGCAACAAGCACGCCGTCCCCGGAGGGCAAGGCCGATAGCCCCAGGCAGGACCCTCGCGCCCAAGAGTAGCGCGCACTCCTGGCGATGTGCTCAGTCCCCCAGGCCGCCCAAGAGCTCGGCGAGTACCCCCGCTATCTCCACTGTGTCTCCGATCTCGCTGATACCAATGCCGGTCTTGACCACCTGGGGTCCGTAGACCATCAATGGGACCATTACGTCTGTATCAAGAAGCGTTCCGTGGCTGCCCTTCGTATACTCCATGAACGCGCTGGACTCAGTGAACATGTAACCTTGGCGTGCTATCGCGATGATCGGGGCACTCCTCGGATGCGACGCGTGAAGAAGCGCCCGTCTTTCGTCTGACGTCGTGATGACCTCCGCTACGCCTTCAGCGCCCTTGAGCGCGCTTACCACAGCTTCCTCTGTTGTCGGCGTCGGCCACGCGTACAAGACACCTCCGTCAAGGCTGTATGCCAAGCCATCGTCGGCAATGCCTCCGAACAGCTCTGACGGCACAATGGCCTTGCTCACGCTGGTCATCCCGTGGTCTGCGGTGACCACTACAGCCCAGTCCTCCCTCGCGACCTCCTCGAGGACTCCTGTCAGACCGCGGAGAGCCTCTCCTACTGAGATGAGGCATTGAGTGGTCTCAGGCGCAGGAACGGGCCCAAACCTGTGTCCCACCTTATCCGGTCCGGCGAGGTTAAGCACGATGAATGCGCCAGGCCCTGCCTCTTTCACGAAAGCACCCGCTACATCGATCACCCATCTGTCGAGCTTTTCATACCAGCCGCAGTAGTCCTCATATTGCGTGGACTCGTCCGGAGGAGGTCCGACCTCTTCGAGCACCCATGATGGCACTGACGCCGGGCTCACCGCGAGGTCTGCATCTTCGCCGAACAGCGACCTGACTCCTTCCTTCCCGGAAATGCATGCTGTGCGCAGGCCAGCCTTCGCCGCCCGTTCGATCACTGTGGGAGCTTCCAGCAATTGAGGCGAGCTGAACCCATTCAGCGTCCCGTCGCTCCCCATGAACTGTTTGCCTGTGACCCCGTTCTCATCGGGCCACTTGCCGGTCAGTATGGCCGCATGTCCGGCTGCCGTGGAAGACGGGAACACGGTCCGCACGTGCTGGTAGAACCCTTCCGCCGCCGCCTGCCTGAGATATGCCTCGGATGGCAGCAAGTCCAATGAGTAAGCAGCGCAGCCGTCAAGGATGACCAGGACCACCGTCGGGCGGGCCCCCTCGCTCGGGGAGGAGCCGGCGGCCGCGGGCACGGCGGCCGCCAGCGAGCAGACCAGAAGGACGAGGAGGACCCTGTATGTTCTCCCAATCCGTTCGGTAGTCATGACTTCGCTTTCACCTCTAGGGTCACGACATACCAGTTCCAGTCATTCTTGTCGTGGATTTTCTCTACTTCTGGATGCGTGTCGTACGGGAACACCAGCTTCACCGGCCCGCCAAGGCCGCTTCCTATTGCCTTGCCACCGTCTTTCGTTGCAAGCATGATCGGATACTTGATCGCGTCGGCAACCTTGACGGAAACCTTCTTCCCGTCCTTCGCCACGACGATCACCTCATTCGCTGTGTCCACCGCTCCAGCATACTGGAGTATGGTGCTGATGAGAACGCCCTCATAAACCTTCTTGCCAAGCCACGGGTCTTTGACTTCGCATTTGGTGAGGCCGAGGCCCTCAAGCATCGCCATGTCGAACTCAAGCCCGGCGTCGGCGTTCTTGACCGTGATGTCCCCCGTTACAGTGAGCACCACTTTCCCCGCAGGCTTCGGCGTCTCAGCGAAACCAATAGGCGCAATGCCGGCAACGAGACACATGACCACGAACCAGACGAAACCCTTACGCATCTCTTGTCCCTCCTAGATAAGAGTTGATTGACGGAGAATCGCCCGAACGCGCATATCTTCGTGCATGAACCACCTCCCCGGCGCGGTTCGGTCTGGGTTCACAGAAGAGCAAGACCAGGGACATCGCCGCGAATGCCGCTGCACATGCAAGGAAGGGCACCGCCGGAGACCGCTCGTACAAGACCCCACCGGCGTATGGCCCAACGATCGAACTTGCGGCGACCGCCAGATTGAAAAGCCCGAAGGCACGCCCCGTGGGCGATCCGCCGAGAACCTCGCCAACGCCGGCAAGTGCAACCCCTTGTCCGGCCATGAATGCACCTGCAAGGAACAGGACCCCAGCTAGCAAAGCGAGGCTTCGTGCAGTCACGAGACCCAGCATCGCAGCGGAAAACACGAGCGCGTTGCCGCCGAGAGCAACAACGGTACCCCACCTATCCGCGCATCGACCGAGCATGACCGTGATGACAGACTGGCCCAGCGACATTATGGATCCGGTCAGCCCTATGAACGCGAAGCTCGTTCCCATTTCGTATCCAAGGTACTGGGGTATGAGAGGTTGAACCATGTAGTAGGCAACCGCCATGCACGAGTACGTGACTACAAACCTCGCGAATCGCTTTTGCCGCAGAAGACCTGCGTAGCCTGCTGCTGCGTCTTCTGTATGGGCTGAACCACGAGAGCTGGAAGCACTTGGCGCTTGTTGGTCAACAAAACACAGCACAGCGACGGAAGCTAGGAAAAACACGAAGGTGATGAGGAAGACGTTGCGCGTGCCGATTACCTGTGCAAGCCATCCACCCAATATGGGGCTGGCTATCATTCCCGCTGCATAACCGGAGTTGATGACGCCGAACACGAGGCCAGACATGCCCGCCGGCGCTCTCGCCGCCGCGTACGCGTTCATCGCGGGGTAGCCTATCATGGACAACGAGTAAAGCGCCGATGCGGCCGCGACAACCTTGTAGTCCCGGGCGAAATAGTACAGAAGAGGCGCCGGAACCCCAACGAGCCAGGAAAGAATCATCGTCCGCTTTCTCTCGTACTTGTCCGCGATGACGCCACCAGGGATGTACGACAAAGCCAAGGCGACCATCATGACGGAGTAGACGACCCCAACCTGCCCCGGCGAAGCGCCCAGTGACCGTATGTACAGGGGAAAGACGTAGGCGTAAAGGCCGTACCCCCACCCCCACAGGAACAAGCTCAACGTCATCAGCTTGATGTCTCTTGGCATGTCTCGTCCTCCGTGTCCCGCATCAGAGCGTGCGCCTGGAGGCCAGGGCCAGTCTCGGGAGCGGGCGCTTCCTCCCAGCAAGCGTCCGTCCGAGTGCCCGTCAAAACCTCTTGGGCGCGCTCAAGACCAATGCTTGCTTCTCGATACGCCTCATACATGACGTCATAGACGCGGCGCACGTCGTCGCAAGGGTCGAAAACCCGCCTCCAGCTGACAAGACGCCTGGTTGCCTCCTCGAGCGACGCGAAATCCCCGCAACAGTGCCCGGCGAGGACGATGGCCCCGAGCACGGCCCCCTCTGTGATCGACATCCCCTTATAGGGGATACCGAGCACATCCGCCTTAATCTGGAGCCATGGATCATGCCTCGCCCCGGAACCCACCGCCCTCATCTCCGCGGTCATCTGGTGGCAGCTCATTGCTTCAAGGCTCTCCCTTACAGCGTACGAGCAGCCCTCAAGTACCGCCCTCAACATGTCAGCCCTGGTGTGTTTGGGCTCGAGCCCGACGAATGCGCCTCGAGCATGTGGGTTCGCCTTCGGGCTCCGTTGGCCCACCAAGTGCGGGATGAACAGAAGGCCCGAAGCTCCTGGCCGTGACGCCGCAACGGCCTCGGTTACCAACTCCCTCCAGTCGTGGGTCGCGCTTGCCTCAGCGGGGAAAAGGACCGATAGGGCCCACTTAAGCGAGCCCCCGGTGTATGATACCGGGGCTACGCGAAGGAATCTGCCGGGCGCAACGTGGCACATGCAGCTGCCCTGACCTTCTTCAGCCGGACAGACCAGCGACACGCACGTCGACGTGCCCGTGGCGTCGCAAGCTGCACCTGGCCCGAGGATCCCGGCGCCCAGAGCTTCCATAACGGCATCTATGCCGCCCGGAGCCACCGGGATGCCGGCGGGGATCCCGGTTTCGCGGGCGGCCTCATGAGTGACCGTCCCGCACGCCTCCCAGGGGTGAACGACCGAGGGCAGGAAGGCGGCGACGTCGTGTCCGCCACGGACATCCCAGCCTCTTGCAGGATCGTACCAGGAGAAGCACGAGGCTGACGATGAATCGATGCACGCCCGGCCGGTGAGGCGAAGGGCAATGAAGTCCTTCGGCTGAAGGAGGACCCACCCGCTCTCCGCCTGGAGCGCACGAAGGCTTGCGAGCCACTGCGCGGTCGCCTCGAACGACGGCCCTTGCGCACGATAGTCGGCGCTGCCGTCCAGGGGTGCAGGGTTTCCGCGCCCATCGAGAAGCGGCCTTCTATCCATCCACGTGATCACGGGCGTGAGCGGGTCTCCAGAAGGCCCGGCCGCGACCAGGGAGGGGCTGTGTCCCGAGAGACCGACAGCCCGTACGTGCACGTCATCGCCTGCGGCGTGCACTACCTCCCGGATCGCTCCCGCGACCGTAGCCCACAGCCCGCGAGCGTCCTGCTCGGCACCGCCGGCTCGTGACACTACGAGTCCCGCGGGACGGGTCACCACGTGGTACGAGTCTCCCGCAAGAAGCCCGACCTTCACAGACGAGGTCCCGACATCGATCCCGACATATGCCTCGTTTCTGTTTCTATTCATCCCCGCCCATCCTCAAGAGCACCTTCAGCGTCTCTCCGGAGGCACCGGTATCCAGGGCAAGCCCGACGTCGTCGAGGCTGAACTCCTGGCTCAAGAGGCCTGAAACGTCCAGTCTTCCCGACGCGAGAAGCCGAATCGCCATGTGGAAGTGACGCGGGGCAAAGCCGAAGCTACCGAGGAGCATTACCTCGCGGTAGTGGATCGCGTTGGGGTCCAGAGGTACCTCGGACCCGCCAGGGAATCCACCGAATAGGTTGACTCTGCCACCGGGACGGACCGATGCCACGGCGTCCTCGAGTGCGCCAGCCGCACCTACGCACACAAAAGCGGCATCCGCCCCGTCACCCCCGGTTTCCGCGTTCACCCGGTTGCGCACGTCCTCGACCCTGGGATCGATCACAAGCGCCCCGCGCCGGGCAGCTTCTCGGCGTCTCGTCTCGCTGGGCTCGCTTACGAAGATCGCCCCTGCGCCCCTGATTTTGCACAGCTCTAGCATGAGGAGGCCCATCGGGCCGGCACCGTTGATGAGCACGGAGTCACCCGGGTCGAAGGATGTCGCATCGACCGCGTTCAGGCAGCACGCCACCGGCTCGGCAAGACAGGCCGCCTTTGGCGACAGGCCCCCAGGGACTTTGCACGCGCCTTTTGCCAGGACTTCGCCGGGCAGCCTGATGTACTCGCAAAACGCGCCAGCTATCCCTTCCTTCGATGCGCACATCTCCTGCCTTCCCTTGAGGCACAGCCGGCACTTGTCGCACGGAACGTAGGGCGCGACGGCCACGACGTCGCCCACGGACACGCGTCCCGTCCCGCGCGCGTCGTTCCCCGGGCGCATCTCGACGATCTCGCCGACTGGCTCGTGACCGAGGATGCAGGGCGGCTCGAACATTGGGTGCCCCCTCAGGTACGTCTTTATGTCGGTTCCGCAGACTCCACAGAACATGACCTTCAACAGGGCCTCGCCGGGCTCGAGAGCAGGTTCTGAGACGTTCTCCACCCGGACGTCCCTCGGGCCGTAGTAAACCGCCGCCTTCACCGCACAGCCACTTCCTCTCGCCCGCCTTCATGGACCACGCGCGCAAGCTCGCGCGCCATAGCCTCAGGGTCGGCGGCCTCGAAAACGTTGCGGCCAAATGCGATCCCCGCGGCCCCCGCATTGAGCGCTTCCCTCGCCATGCAGATAGGGTCCGAAGTCCGAGGCCCGCCGGCGATCACTATGGGAATCTTACATGCCCTGACGATCCTGTCGAATCCCTGGCCAGTAAAGTACGTCTTGACGAAGTCCGCGCCAAGCTCGTAGCCTACTCTGGCACACACGGCTATGCACTCCGGATCATGGCTCATGTTCATGTCGGCTGGAATGATCTCGGCGAGCACAGGCAACCCATATCTCGTCGCCTGCGATATCACCTCCGCCATGGTCTCGAACATGCGCTGCTCCTCCGGGGCGCCCACCAGGACCATGATGCACACCGCGTCGGCGCCCAAGGACACAGCTTCTTCCACTCCGCACACGAGCGCGTGGTAGGACATATTCGGATTGTACCGCGTTGCGCCGCCGGTGAGCCGGATTATGAGGCCGCACCGCCCAGCGTAGGTCGCCCACTCGCTCCTGGCGACGCCGGGGTTCACGAGGATGGCATCGGCCCCGCCGTCCACCACCTGCCGCACGATCGCCCCGGGGTCCTCTATCCCCGGGGCAGGCCCCATGAAACCTCCATAGTCAAGGGCGCTTATGAAGCTTCTGCCCCTCCTGAAAATCCTCCGCAACCTGACTTCCTTGCCTGTCACCATTCGTCCCTCCGAACACTTCCGGCCTCCAGCCTGTGAGCACGAGTCGCAATGAGCTGTGACGCGAGAGCTTCGCAGTCGAGGTCGTTTACTCGCTCCACCGCCCCCACCCACTCGGCTGGCAAGGCACCAATGCCGCCAAGCGCCCCTGAAAGCGCACCTACTATCGCCGCAAGCGTGTCTGTGTCACCGCCCATGCTTGCGGCGGCCGGGATCGCAAGGTGGGGCCGCCCGTCGTAAAGCACCACGAGGCCTAGGGCGGTCGCCACGAGCTCGGTGGGGTACATGCCAACCCCGACGGTCTCGTAGAGGGCCTCCTCAGCTCTCTCCGGCTCGCTCTTGTTGTGCGAGACAAGGTCGAGAGCAAGCCTCATGCGTGCGGGAACCGTCGCGCCCGCCCACTGAACGCCCAAGCCTTGCCCGTACGCCGCACCAGCCACGGCAGCCTCCACGACAGCCCCGAGCGGTCTCCCGGCCACTGCACACGCCACGCCCGCCGCCACAGCGCAGGCACCTGCTATTGCGATGTTCACACCGTGCGTGGGCAGGGATGAGAAGTATGCCTCACACGCGGCCGCCTCCGCATCCCCCGCATTGACGATGCCGATCGGCGCGACGCGCATAGCCGCCCCCACGGTGGCTCCCTTGTCGCCGGTGCGCGCCGGGTCTTCGCCCGCACGCAGGCGTTCAAGCGCGCCTCTTGAGCTGGGGCCGAGGAAGGACGTCTCGAACGCGTTCACGCGGTCCGCCCATTCCAGATATGCGTCGGCCGCCACACGTGGCGTGATCCGTCCCGAAGCCACGAGCGCTCTCGCAAGCGCCCAGGTCTGTTCCGTGTCGTCCGTCACTCGACCCGGGGGTGTTCCCATGTGGATGTGGCCTGGCGGGGGCTCGAGAAACCGGTCGACCCTGCCGAACCGCGCTTTGATCTCTTCCCTGGTCAGGAATTCCACCGGCATTCCCATTGCATCTCCAACTGCCACTCCTGCAAGGCAGCCTGCAGCCCTCGCCAAGAGCTCGTCACTCATGCGCGGGAGCACCCCCCTCTTTCCAGCGACTCGATGTAGGGACTGACCTCGTCCCAGGTCGGCATGGCCTCCCTTGCTCCCACCTTTGACACCGCCAGCGCTCCGCATGCGTTGCCCAGGGCGAGGCAGCGGTCTTTGTCGAGCCCGCTCACAAGACCGCGTATGAACCCCGCCGTGAATGCGTCCCCGGCGCCGGTGGTATCCACAACGGGAACCTTCAAAGCATCCCGGTGTCGTCTCGCAATGGCCATCGTTGCCGAAGGTGCCCCCGTCTCTCGCTCAAACAGACTCGCCCCGCGGTCTCCTTGAGTCACCACGACACGTCTCGCGCCTTCAGCCATGAGGCTTCCAACCGCTGCATCGAGATCGTCCTTTCCAGTCAGCAAACGCGCCTCCCCTCGGCTGAGCACTAGATAGTCGGCGAGGGCAATCATCTCGCCGAGCGTGCCCATCCCGAGACCGGAGAAGGCCCCGCCCGGGCCGTAAACCACGAGGGCTCCGACGTCTCTTGCCGCTCTCATCGCCCTCACCCCGACGGATGGTATCGCCTCACCCACGTAGAGGACCTGTGCGCCCGCGAGCGCTTCCGCCCGAAACTCATCCGGCTTCTCAAGGATAGCCGTCCCGCCCAGTGAGAAAATGACCCGCGCACCGTGGCGATCAACGGCAATGATGGTTTCCGCGGTTCTTCCCTGGTCATCCACAAGCACGAACGATGTGTCCACGTCGTCCTGCCTGAATGCCTCGAGGAGTCGCTGCCCGTTATCATCAGGCCCGACCTTCCCTACGAACCGCGACGATACTCCCAAACGAGCCAGCCCCACCGCGATGTTCGCCGTTGAACCGCCTGGTAGGAAATGCGGGCCATCCTCAGCGAACACCATCTCGTCAGGCCCCGGAAGCCGATCCACTTTGATCATCATATCGATGGCAGCAGCCCCCAGCGCTACAACGGTTTTCATACGTTAGAGCGATCCCACCTTATAGAGGGCAAGGCCCGCTATGCTTGTGATTGCCGCACCCAGGCACGCCAGAACCACCACGTAGTCGAGCGCCTTGAACCTGTACGGCCGCAGGAACGTGAACCGCTTGCTTGAGCCGAAAGCGCGCGATTCCATCGCGAGGGCAAGCGTGTCAGCCATGGAGAGCGCATTCGCAAACAGAGGGGACACCACCCGTGACGTCTTCTTGAGTCTCTCCACGAAACTGCCCCTGTCGAGCTCGACCCCCTTGGATTTGTGAGCGTCCATGAGCGACCTGATCTGGGCCTGGACGACCGGCACGAATTTCCATGCTGTGGAGACTATGAACCCGACCTGATAGGGCATTTTGGGAATCCTCGCGATAAGCTGCACTATCTCTGATGGCGAAGTAACATACCCAAGCACAGCCACTGCCACCAGAACGGTGAAAACCTTGAGAGTCATACCGATGCCGTAGAGAAACCCACCGAGCTTGACAGGCCATGCTGGGCCCACGCCCGGCACCCACGCCGGTATAATGTGGAATAGCACACGGCCGGGCTCCTTTAGGTGGGCAACCGCTGGCGTGTACGTCACACCCTGCGCGAGGGTGATGATCACCGCCATCACCGTGAGGAATACTGCGAGGCCTTTCAGCTTCTCCCACGGGAACCTGGCGAAGGCGCCGAAGATGAAGACGCTCACGGCAAGCCCGAAGAGGTATACCGGGTCCGACCAGATGACGCTGATAACCACCACCACGAGCAACCAGAGAATCTTGGCCCTCGGGTCGAGCGAGTGGATAGGGGTGTTCTTGCTTTCATACTCGACTATCACTGCAAGCCCTCCCTTGCGCCTTTCAAGTGCATTAGCGTCTCAACCGCCTCTTCCGGCGTAAGGGCCACCTGGCCGCACAACCTCACCGATAGCTCCGCAATGGCAGGTGGTTTCAGGTTCGCCTTCGCCATAAGGCCAGGGTTCGAGAACACTTCCTGCGGCGAACCATCGCCGACCACACGACCGCCCGCCATGACAACCACGCGTCTGGCATATAGGCTGACAATGTTCATGTCGTGCGTGATTATGAGAACCGTCTTGCCCCGGTCATCGTGGAGTCTCTTCAGGTAGTCCATGATTTGCAGGGATTCGAGCCAGTCAAGGCCGGTGGTCGGCTCGTCCACGATGAGTATGGCAGGGTCCATGGCCACTACCGAAGCCAGAGCCAGCCTCTGCCGCTCGCCCTTCGTGAGGTATTTGGGCCAGACCTCGCGATACCCGGCTAGCCCGATGTCCTGCAGGATCTCCTCGACCCGTCGGTCAAGTTCCTCACCGGTGAGACCCACGTTACCGGGACCGAAACGCAGCTCTTCCTCTACGCTGTTGCAGAACAGCTGCTCATCGGGGTTCTGGAACACATAGCCCACGGTGCGCGAAACCTGCGCTGCCGTTAGGTCCTTGATTGACCTGCCGCCGATTCTTACGTCGCCTGCAGTGGGCTTCAACAGGCCGTTGAGATGGCGCGTCAACGTGGTCTTGCCCGCGCCGTTTTGGCCGATTATGGCGATGAACTCCCCCTCTCGTACGGTCAAGTCGACGCCCCGCAGCGCAAGCGCACCCTGGGGGTACCTGTGCTCGAGGCCCTTCACTTCGATGATCACATCACCCAGCGGGTGCCCTGGGGAGGTTGCCCCGCTCACAGCGTTCGACGTGTGGCCTGCGGTCGTGGTCGTGCCTTTCTCGCCGCCAGCGCCGGCGTCGTCGCTGGTGTCCCGCCAAGCGCCACTCAGCCAACCGCCGCTCTCCACGAGTTGGACGGCCTCGTCCAGCGTGAACGGGACCCTTTCCGCACCAAGCAGGGTGCCGAATCTCACCACGTGCGGAACACGGACCCCAGCGGCCGCCACCTCAGCGACGCGCCCGAAGACCTCGCGAGGCGTGCCCTGCAGCACGAATCTGCCCGCGTTCATCACGAATACCCTGTCCGCAAGCTCGAGAACATCGTCGACCTCCTGTTCGACGAGGATGACCGTGATCCCCAGCTCTTCTTTCAATCGTTTGATAATCGAGAAGACACTGGCCTTGCCCTGCGGGTCGAGCATGGATGTGGGCTCGTCAAGGACCATGATGTCAGGCAGCATTGCGTATACCCCGGCGATGGCCGTGGCCTGCCTTTCCCCGCCGGACAGCCTGTACGGAGCGCGCCTTTCGAGGCCTGTAAGGCGCATATCAACGAGGCTCTTGTGAACACGCTCCATGATCGTGGGATAGTCCAGCCCGAGGTTTGCCGGCCCGAAGGCTACGTCCTCTTCCACCGTCATGCCGAAGAGTTGCATGTCAGGATCGCCGAAAACAAGCCCCACATGAGCCGCCATCTTCGCGGTGCCCACCTTCGCGGGCACCATGCCGTCCACGAGCACATCGCCCTGGAGGTCACCCTCGAGGAAGAGGGGCACCGTGCCATTCATCACTCCGCACAGGGTGCTCTTTCCCGAGCCTGTGGGGCCCAGCACAGCCACGCACTCACCCCTTGCGACGTCGAGTGAGACACCATCCAGCACCCAGCGATTGGAGCCCTTGTACCTGAACCTCACGTTCTTCAAGCATACGGCCTTGTCTGTCAAATGGAACACCTCTTCACCAACTGCGGCTATGCGTGAACTGGCTGGAACTCGCTGGCGGCGCCCCTATACCACCTGCTCCGGCCGCTTTCTGTGCTGTGCCGTTTTCAGCATCCCAGCCACAGCCAGACCGATCGCAGCGTTCGCTGCAGATCCAATGATCTGCGAAGGAAGGATCGCGATCATAAGGGGCAGGCCAATCATGATGACCCAGGGTCCAAGACATGTTACCGTATTGGCGATCGTGCCGACTATGACGGCCGACACCACCCCCGCCTTCTTCGCCATGAACGCGGTGAGTGTCACAGTCAATGCCATCCCTGAGAGGTATATCGGCACCATGGGCAGCCAGCTAGCGAAGCCGCCGAGAGCGTTGCTGATAAAGCACCCAATTGCGGCCACCGTCGCACCCACCGGCCAGCCGAAGAACACTGCCGCAAAGTAGCCCGCTGCCGCATCCAGAGCTATCGTGGTGGCTGGCCCAGGCACCTTTATCATCGCACCGGCGCCAGACACCGCGGCCAGGATGGTGACCCTGGCGATCGTCCTCGTGTCCCAGCGGACCCTGTGTTCCTCAGGATAATGCGCTGAAAGGTATCGCCCGATGACCCACATGAGAACGAGATAGCCAACGGCAAGAAGGTAGGACACTCCAAGACCGAGGGCCCCCTGACCAAGCCCCATGAAAGACACCTCCAGTCAAGCTCAGATATGGAGTGTACAGCCTGCCACGCTTCACTCGGCCAGTGACATCACCCCTCTCGCCGCAGCGTCGTCTGTGATGATCACGTCCACGACCCTGCTGCGGAGCGCTCCGAGGATTGCCTCGGTCTTGTTTGCCCCGCCAGCGACAGCTATGACGCACCCCATACGGCTGAGCTCCTCGAGAGTCACCCCGACGATCCTGTCGTTAAGCGACGTCTCCAACGGCGTCCCATGGATGTCAAAGAAGCGCATGCACATGTCCCCTACTGCGCCGATCCCTCGCAGCTCGCGGAGCTCTGCATCGGGAAAACCGCCTCTCTCGAGGAGGGTCGAAGGCGGCCTGAAGGTTCCCACTCCGACCAAAGCTACGTCCACGCGTTCCCACAGCTCTACGACTCTCTTTATATTGCTATCAGCCATGATGGCCGCCTTCGCCTCAGGAGTGTCAACAAACGACGGTGCATGGAGGTAGAAGTTGACCCCTCCGAGTGCGGTCGCCACTCGCGCGGCAAGCTCGTTGATCTGGAGGTCAGCTGCTACCTGTCCAAGCCCTCCCAGCAAGGGCACAACCGTCACATTGAGGGCCGATGGTATTGCGGCACCGAGCGCCGCCGCGACTTCACGCAGCGTAGCTCCCCACGATACGCCGATCACCGAACGCTCCTTGACGCAATGGGCGAGGTAGCTCGCAGCAGCACGCCCCAGGTTCTGTGCAAGCAAGCGCGGGGAGTCGACTCCTCCTATTACCACAGCGTCCTTGAGGCCGAACCGCTCCCTCAGCGCCCGCGCAAGGTCGCTGTAGTCTTCATCCGGATCTATGACCTTCAGGAGCACTATCCCGGCCTCGCGCGCCTGTTGTAGCGCACGCGACACCTGGCTCCTGGATATGCCCAGGCTTTTCGCGATCTCCTGTTGCGTGCGCTCGAGCTCATAGTACTGGTGAGCGATCTCGTAGAGAACCCTCTTATCGAAAGACACCGGGATCCTCCTTTGCACATATGTTCAGCACACTTGTTCATCCACAGCAACATGATTCGCCGCCTGACCCGGAAATCCTTCTACTGGTGCAGGCTTCGGAGAATAAAAAGCAGGGGTTCCGCGACTGCTCATCGCGTAACCCCTGTCTTACGTCCGGAACGTCGTCGAGAGCTCAGGCACTTTGAGTGCTCCGAGTCCTTGATTACCTCTTCGGCCTCATCGTGGGGAAGAGGATCACGTCCCTGATCGAGCTCTGGTTGGTGAGGAGCATCACCAGCCTGTCTATGCCTATCCCCATCCCCCCGGTCGGCGGCATTCCGTGCTCCAGCGCTCGCAGGAAGTCCTCGTCCATCCTGTGAGCCTCGTCGTCACCCCTGGCGCGCAACGCCGCCTGCGCTTCGAACCTCTCGCGCTGGTCTATGGGATCGTTCAGCTCGCTGAACGCGTTCGCTATCTCGCGCCCGCCTATTATGAGCTCGAACCTGTACGTGTAACGCGGGTCGTCCTCCCGCTTCTTAGCCAGAGGGGAGATCTCTATGGGGTGGTCCGTTACGAAGACCGGGGATATCAGCGTCGGCTCCACGCACTCCTCGTAGACCTCGGAAAGCACCTTACCCGTTGTGGCCTGCGGGTCGACCTCGACTCCCAGGCGGCGCGCCGCCGCACGAGCGTCTTCGTCGCTATCCACACCGCTGAAATCAACCCCTGTGCGTTCCCGCACGGCTTCCACCATAGTCTTTCTCGGCCAGGGAGGCACAAGGTCGATCGTGTTCCCCTCGTAGTCGACCTTGGCCTGTCCCAGCACCTGAATGGCCACGTAGTGGATGAGATCCTCCGCGAGGTTCATCATGTCTGTGTAGTCCGCGTAGGCTTCATAAAGCTCCAGCATGGTAAACTCGGGGTTGTGTTTCGTGGAGATCCCTTCGTTCCTGAACACGCGCCCGATCTCGTACACTTTCTCGAGACCCCCGACGATGAGGCGCTTGAGATGGAGCTCCAACGCTATCCGCAGGTAAAGATCGATGTCAAGGGCGTTATGATGGGTAATGAACGGCCTCGCGGTTGCCCCGCCAGGGATGGTGTGCATCGCCGAGGTCTCCACCTCGATGTAGCCACGGGAATCGAGAAATGCGCGCACAGCGCGAACGATGGCTGTCCGCTTGAGGAAGACCTCGCGCACCTCGGGGTTGACGATGAGGTCGAGGTATCTCTGCCTGTAGCGAAGGTCCACGTCAGCCAGGCCATGCCATTTTTCCGGGAGAGGCCGGAGCGACTTCGAGAGAAGCTCGAACCTCTCGATCTCTAGCGTGACCTCGCCCCGCCGAGTACGGAATACCCTACCCTCCACGCCAACGATGTCGCCAATGTCGAGCGAGGTGAACAAGTCGTAAGCGTCCTGGCCGAGTCGATCCAACTTCGCGTAGATCTGTATTCGACCCGACAGATCCAGAAGGTCCGCGAAAGTGGCCTTCCCGTGGCTCCTCATCGCCATGAGCCGCCCGGCGACCTTGACGGTGCCACCCTCGAGCCTCTCAAAGCCCTCAACGATCTCTCGGGCGTGGTGGGTGCGCTCGAACCTGTGACCGAAAGGATCGATACCCCTAGCTCGGAGAGCATCCATCTTCTGCCTCCGGACTCGCACCTGCTCGCTTTCGAGCTCCTCGTCCCCGTACGCTCCAGCGCCCGCCGCGGCTCCGCCCTCCGGTGTTGGCGCGCCTTCCGCTAACCCCGCCGCGGCCTCCACAGCCTCCGCGGCCTCCGCAGCACCCTCACTCGCCGGATGAACCTCTCTCCCCTGGCTCATTTCGTCACCTCGTGATGTCCAGAATCTGGAACTTGATGGGCCCCGCGGGTGCGAGGGCTTCCACTATGCTCCCGACCTTCTTGCCGAGGACGGCCTTACCCACGGGAGACTCATTCGATATACGCAGGTTCCCCGGATCGGCTTCCGCCGAACCGACTATGGTGTACTCGAAGATCTCGTTGTCCGAAAGGTCCTTCAGCTTCACCTTGCACCCGAGATGCACCGTATCGGTGCTGACCTCATCCTCGTCGATGACCTCGGCATTCCGGAGCATCGCCTCCAGTTGAGCGATCCGTCCCTCGACGAACGCTTGCTCGTTCTTGGCGTCCTCGTACTCGGCATTGTCGGTGATGTCGCCGAAAGCCTTCGCCTCCTTGATCCTCGCAGCAACTTCGCGCCGCTTGGTAGTCTTGAGGTACTCAAGTTCCTTCTCGAGTCTCCTGAGCCCTTCCAAGGTGAGAACTACCTTTTGCGCCATCAAGCAGGTTCCTCCCTTAACCGGCCCATGTACATCCGGACATCGCGCAACCTGCCCCGGCGCCATCTCGCGCGCCCGGGCCCGTTGCGCGATGCCCCTTTTCGCATGCCATTATTATGTCGTGTGCTCCCGCCGTTGTCAAGCCTCGGTCAGGACCGCAAGACCGGCTAGTTCAGCGTCTCCACTCTGGGCTTCATCTCCAATCGCCTGATGAGGTCCAGGTAGTCCGAAGGCGTGAACTCCTCCGGTCGCCGGCCAGTCAGAGCAACGAACACCGCGTCCATGACGTTCGTTGCGAACGACCTGCCCTCGATCTCTGGGGTCGACGCCACCAGCGTCTTCACCCCTCTCTTTCTAAACGCTTCCACGTCATCGCGGGTGACGGTGTTCGTTATGATAACCTTCCCCGTGAGGTCGTCGGGCATGTGTTTCTTGATGAAATGGCAGTCCCCCCCGATGATGTCCGCCCACCCGTACGCCTTCCCGAACTTCGGCACCACGCGTTCCTGGCTCTTGCCTGTAGGGTATAGCATCTTGATGGGGAGAAGCCGTATCACCGGCATGAGGACGGTTACAAGCGTCTCGAACGTGGAAAGAGATCTCAGGAATATGGGTATGCCGAGACCGAACGCCAGATCTCCGTACATCATGTGACACCCGGATTCGAGGAGAGCTGACGCCATGCCGAACCTGTCCAGGGCGCACACGATAAGAGCGTTCTTGCCCGCGAGGGGCATCTTCATCTCGTCACGAATATACTCGACCGCCCTGCGCTCGATCACGCCTTTCAGCATGCTCCCGTCGGCGATGGGAGTCTTGCTGGCAGCACGTGCTATCGGGACCGCATCACGAACCATGTACCGCCTCCGTCCCACGTAAAACCAGAGATCCGTGCCGCCCATGCCAAAGGCGTCCACTTTGCCATCCAGGCTTCGAATGAGATCAATAGCTCTCCGGATGTCCCCATCGGTCCCGCGCCTCTCGATCACGACTTCCTCGCCGAGCAGAATGACCGTGGCTTTGTGGTCGCGCTTGGACGAGCCCAGACTTACGCTGACAACGTGCTTCATGCGAACCTGCCCCCCACTCCCATCTTGTAGGCTTGTGCGACTAATTGCGCGACGCTGCCGCCGCGGCTATGGCGTTGTTATGCTGCGAAGGATGTTGCGGATGGACTCCGGGTCCACATAACGGTCGCCCTTAATCGGGGACGTTCCGACCTCGATCCCGATCACCCGGTCGCCGAGAATGGATTCCACAAGGCCCACCCGCATGTCGGACCCTATGAAAACGACGGCGTCGTATGTCTTGAGCCTCGTGATTATGGCCATGATCTCGTTGAAGACCTCTTGCCCCGACCTCTCCCTGAGATAGGCCCACCGTTCAACGTCGTTCAGAAGGAGGACGAAATCCACGCCTTCCTCCTCCGCTACTTTGCGGATCTCCTCTTTGTTCCCCACCGGGAACCCCACGATCGCGACGCGCGCGCCTTTACGAACCTCGCCGAGGCTCTCCAGGCGGGACACGAAAGCCCTGTCGATGCCTACCTGCTCCGCGGTCTCCTGTTGCGAGAGGCCCTTCACGCGGAGCTCGAGGATCTTGTCGATGGCCTTGTACAACCGCGCCTTATCCACGACTTTATCGCCGATGCGGATGAGCTCCAGCCGCATCACCCCCTGTCTGCCTTCGGTGCGCGTCCAGCGCGAGCACGCACCGACGGCATTCCCGCTGGAGCCATGTTTACATTATTGTGCACACTCACATTCTAGCAGGATGCTCCCGAAAACGCAAACTCGGGTTTTGGCGAAGCGCGCCCTGATCGTGGCGGCGTCCCAGAGTGCAACGCCGGCAACCCGGCAACCGACGGGAATGGGGCAGAGACCGATGCAACCTCAATTAGCTCCAGGGGTCACCAAGGACCGAGGTCACGGCTTCCACCATCTCAGCCCTGGTCTTCGCAGCGTTTATCCGCACTCGAGCCTGGGCCGCGCCGGGGATGCCGCGGAGGTACCACGCTGCGTGTTTCCTCATCTGAAGAACGGCGCTTTTCTCCCCGAAAAGCTCGATCATCATGTCAAGGTGGCGGATGGCCATGGCGGCTCGCTCAGCAAGCGAAGGCGGCGGCACCTTCCGGCCTGTCGCGAGATAGATAGCGACTTCCCTGAATATCCAAGGATTCCCGAGCGCCGCCCTGCCTATCATAACCGCGTCGCAGCCCGTCTCCTCGAGCATACGCGCGGCGTCCTCCCCCGACCGGACGTCCCCGTTGCCGATAACGGGGATTCCGACGGCCTCCTTCACATCCTTGATGATGCTCCAGTCAGCCTCGCCGGAATAGAACTGGTCACGGGTGCGACCGTGCACCGCAACGGCGGCCGCGCCGGCAGCCTCCACCGCCTGCGCGAGTTCGACGGCGTTGACGTGCTCCCTGTCCCAGCCCTTTCTCATCTTCACCGTCACTGGAACCCCCGCCACCCCGACTACAGCCGCGACGATATCCTGTGCGAGGGGCACGTCCCGCATGAGCGCGGCCCCTTCGCCGTTCCTGACAATCTTCGGCGTCGGGCATCCCATGTTGATGTCGATGATGTCGGGATGGACCCGGTCCCGAACGATGGCGGCTGCGCTCGCCATGCTCTCGGGATCGCTCCCGAACAGCTGAACCGCCACGGGTCTTTCGAGGTCCGAGATCCGCACGAGCTCGAAGGTCCGCTCGTTGTGGAAGATGAGGGCCTTGTCGGAGATCATTTCCGTGTATACCAGAGCGCACCCCATCTCCTTCGCGAGCACCCGGTAGGCGAGGTCGGTCACCCCCGCCATGGGCGCAAGCACTACGGGAGCCGCCAGAGCAACGTCGCCGATGGAGATGGAAACGGCGCGTGAACCGCCGCGTAGCTCAGTTGCGCCTGAGGCATGCGCCCCGCTTACTGCCGCGCGGGAACCGGGCTCGGCTTGCGGGCCACCTCGCCGTCCCGTCGGAGGAAGCGTGTCCTCGATCGCTCGAAGCAGGTCAGACAGGCCCCATCGCTCGGCGGCGGAGATCAGCACCGCACCGGGGTGCTCCACACGCAAGCGTTCTCTCTTGATGTCCCCTTCGACGAGGTCTATCTTGTTGAGGACGGTGACCATCGGCTTGTCCTGAAGGCCGAGGTCGGCGAGGACCGCGTTCACCGCCGCACACTGCTCGTCCTTGCCGGGGTGACTCGCGTCCACCACGTGACAGATGACATCGGCTTCGGCGACTTCCTCCAGGGTGGCGCGGAATGCCGCCACGAGATCGTGGGGCAGCTTACGAATGAAGCCCACGGTGTCTGCAAGGAGCACCACCCCGCCTCCCGGCAGGCGACACCTGCGTATCGTCGGGTCCAACGTGGCGAAAAGTTTGTCCTCCGCGAGGACCTGCGACTCGGTGAGGGCGTTGAAGAGCGTGGACTTGCCGGCATTGGTGTAGCCGACCAGCGAAACCACGGGTATCCCCGCTTCCTTGCGGCGGGAACGCTGCAGCCCTCGCCGCGCCGCTATCTCGGCGAGCTCGCCGCGGAGGACCGCGATGCGCTTTCTAATCCGGCGCCTGTCTGTCTCGAGCTTCGTCTCCCCAGGCCCACGGGTGCCGATGCCGCCGCCGAGCCTCGAAAGCTCGACGCCCTTGCCTGTGAGCCGCGGGAGTAAGTAAGAAAGCTGGGCGAGCTCGACCTGGATCTTGCCTTCCTTGCTCGCGGCCCTTGAGGCGAAGATGTCGAGGATGAGCCAGGTGCGGTCGATGACCTTGATCCCTATGATCTCCTCGAGATTGCGTTGTTGGGCGGGGCTGAGTTCGTCATCGAAGATAACCAGGTCAGCGTGGGCCACGATCGCAAGGGCCGCGATCTCCCGGGCTTTCCCCTCGCCTATATACGTAGCGGGGTCAGGCGACGCCCGCCTCTGGACCACCCTCCCGACCACCTCGGCACCCGCCGTCTCCGCGAGCCGGTCGAGTTCATCAAGGGAGTCCTCGACCTCCCACCTCCGGGAGCCCGCTACCTCAAGACCTACGGTAATGGCTTTCTCGAGCTGCTGAGCTGAGTTTCTCAGACCCCGTTCACTCCCCAAATCAAGGACACGGCCGATTCTTCTCGAAGATCATGCGCAGGCCTTCCAGGGTAAGGTTGGGCTCGAGCACGTCTATCTCGGATGAATCCTCCGCGATGAGCGGCGCGAAGCCCCCGGTAGCCACCACGCGGGCATCGCCTCCCATCTCGAGCTTCATCCTCTTCACTATCCCGTCGACGAGCCCCACTGTCCCGTAGATTATGCCTGCCTGCATGCTTGCAACTGTGCTGCGCCCGATAACCGACCTCGGTTTCACGAGCTCGACACGGGGGAGCTTTGCGGCGCGCGCGAACAGCGCCTCACTCGATATGCCGATGCCGGGCGCGATGGCCCCGCCCAAGTACTCGCCGGCCGCGGATATGGCACAAAACGTCGTGGCGGTGCCGAAATCTACCACGATCACTGGGCCGCCGTACTTCTCGTAAGCCGCCACGGCATTGACGATGCGGTCCGCCCCCACTTCCTTGGGATTCTCGTAACGTATGACTATGCCAGTCTTGATCCCGGGCTCCACGACCACAGGCTCACAGTGAAAATAGCGCCTCACAAGATCCTCGAATGTACCGATGACGGGAGGCACGACGCACGAGATGGCAGCGCCGTCTATTGCGGTGAAATCAAGCCCGTGGTACGAAAAAAGGTCTCGGATGAGCATGGCGTACTCGTCCGCGGTCTTCAGCCGGTCGGTGGCCATGCGGGAGCTTGTCACCAGGCGCGTGTTCTCGTAAACCCCCAGAACGATGTTGGTGTTGCCAATGTCGAGTACAAGGATCATCCCCGTGATTCCCCTCCTTCAGCCTCTCCCGGAGGCTCGAGCTCGGTCGAGCAGCCTCGGAGCGCAAGACGCAAGAACGAGACAAAGCCCCATTCATCGCTCCTCGCTCATCTCAACTCCCCCGCTACCGCTGCGCCCGTCCGACCCGCTACCCTACCAGCTTGGCCATGGCCTGCACCAAGATGAACACGCCCATCCCGATGAAAAGGATGCCGGCTGCGATCTGAATGTACTCCGCTGGGAGGAATCTGGAGATCACGCCGCCGAACAGGGCACCAATGAGGCTGACGCTGGACAAGGCAAGGGACGCACCCAGGAAGACCGGGATGACCATGCGGTGTTGGGCAACCAGCGTGAACACGGCAAGCTGCGTCTTGTCGCCCATCTCAGCCAGGAAAAGAGTAGTGAAGGTGAGAGCAAAGAGTTTCCAGTCCATGCTTGGCAATATCCTCCTAATAGGTAGATCGCCGAAAGTTCGCGCCACTTTTCAGCGCGGGAATTTTCCCCAGGTCAGCCCGGGGGTTTTCCGCAGGGTTGCCGGCGCCGCCCTCCGGGGACGGCGTGCTTGCGGCGCGCCTCGTTCGAATCGGGCGCGCGAGATAGCCAAATCCTCCACGCCCCGTCGCGCAAGCACCAGCAACGCTGGCGTCGGCAAGAAAGGAGACGAAAACTTGCGGCAGAGAGCGTTGAACTCTCCCACAATGTGTCGTCTCGTCCCAAATATGATGTCGCCCCAGCCCAGTTGAAGCCCACAGAGCCGTCGCTGGGGTCGTGCGCACTGGCAATTACCTGGGAAGTTCAACGGTCTCATGGCAGCGTATTAGTAGACACGCCTTTCAGCCCGGCGCCATTTCAGCTGGCGGGTGAGCGCCCTTCGGCTTTTCCTGCGATTTTTCTACGTGCTTGCAAGGATATCCTTCCGCTGGGTCGAATATCATGATTCATGCGTAAACGTCTCGAGCTTGCCGCAGTAACATCCGGACACCTGGTGAATGACCTGTACGCAGCCTTCCTCACGCCGCTGTTGCCGATGCTCGTGGCGAAGTTCGACATGTCTCTAGCGGTGGCAGGGCTTCTCTCCGCAGTATACGCCATCACCTCGTCGGTCGTTCAGCCTCTCGTGGGACACCTCGCCGACACTACCAAAAGCAGGGCCTTCATCGTCCTCGGCCCGACGGTGACCGCCACAGCCATGTGCATGATCGGTCTTGCTGGCAGCCAGGGTCTGCTCGTGGCCCTGCTCGTTATCGGCGGGATCGGCTCGGGCATGTTCCACCCCCAGGGCGCCGCAATGGCTGGCTCAATAGACCAGACCCGTAAAGGATTCGTTCTGTCGGTGTTTACGACAGCGGGAGAGGTCGGGTATGCCCTCGGACCTCTCGTGGTGCTCTCAGTCGTGAGCACGCTCGGCCTGCGGTACACTTACGTCACGGTCATCCCAGGCATCCTTGTCTCTCTCTTCATATACCGTTTCGCACCACGTCGTCGCACGGCCAGCCGCCCCGGTCTTGGCGAGGCAAGACGCTCCCACCCGGCGCCGGCAAACGATGCCTCCGCCGCCGATGGAGCCCTGACCAGCAGCGGGCAGAGTGGGAAGGTGCCCGTTGGGGCGCTCGTGATGCTCTGGATCATCGCGGCCCTGCGCCTGGCCGTCTCCATGAGCTACACCACGTTCCTGCCCATCTATCTGAAAGAGATTGGCCTGCCGCTCATGGTGTACGGGTCCGTGGCGTCGGTATTCGTGGCCGCCGGCATCGTCGGCATCATGGTGGCGGGGCCAGCGGCCGACAGAATGGGGCCATTCAAGTTGATGATCGCAGGCCTGCTGGCGCCCATCCCGCTCCTGCTCGGGTTCATGCGCGCGAACGGCCTCGCCTCGTACGCGCTGCTCGCTGCGGCCGGGTTCACCATATATCTCCCCATGCCCATCATCACGATGACCGCCCAGAATCTCGCGCCGGCAAGAGCGGGCACGGTTTCGGCGTTCATGATGGGCGTCGCGTGGGGGGCGGGGTCGCTCGGTGCAGCAGGCATAGGGGTCGTCGCGGATGCCCTCGGCATTCGGACGGCGCTCACTCTTCTCCCCGGGGTGCTCGCCGTGGCCGCGGCGCTTGCCTTCGCTCTGGAGGGCCAAGCTCACCGCGCGCCTTCTCTACGAGCAGCTCACGAACCCACTTCCCGATAGGGTTCGTTCCGCGTGCTAAGTAATCGGCATAGTGGGCGTGGAGACACTTGATCCCCGCAGCATCAGGCTTCCCAAGCACGCCGCCGATTCCGGAGCGCGCCACTACCTCATACTGGCCCGGATGCTCCGCGGCGAGACGCGCTGCCTCGTCGGCCGGGAGGAGGGACAGGCGGTAGTTCGCGTACGACCTTGTCGCCTCACGGTAGGCCTCGAAGGCGGACGCGTCGCCCGCAAGCCTTCGCTGCAGCTCCCTCACGTATCCCAGGGCTTCGAGCTCGGATACCGCTCGCACTGCACCAGGACAGGTGAGCCAGAACACGGTGGGAAACGGCTTCACGCGCCTTTCTGGAGACGTGCCACCGTCCTCGCGGAGGACCGGCCTCGTCACGATGGTCTCCGGGAGGCCAAACGGGCACCGTGTCGCTACTCGGAGGAACCCCCGTGGCTTCCTGCCTATTTGTCTTTCCACGATCTCCTCGTCTGTCAGGCCCGTCCATTGGGGTCTGCGCTCCATAGGGCACATTGAAGAAACAGCCGGTGGCCTAAGCACACCGGCTTTCCTCTCACTCCACTCTTTCCTGATTCTTGATTGCTCGATGCTCGATCCCGTCGTTGTTCGTCTCTCGTGTCAAAATCGTTCGTCTTCGTCTTGCTCTTCCGAATCGTGCCCGTGAGATGGTTGTCTTTTCTGCGGGGCAACACAGCCGGGCTAACGAGACCATGCGATCCGGCCTCTACGCCCCTCCTACTCTGGAGTAGCGAGTGCCGCGCCCACCCCGCTTCGATTCCTGGCTTTTCTTGAGGTCTGACAGCCGCTCGTCGCTGTCTTTCAAGAACTTTGATAGCTTCTCCTCAAAGGACTGCCTTGCGGCCGCGTTCATCCTTCTGCCGCGACCGGGCTGGTAATTCGGATCAGCCTGCTTGATCGACAACCCGATCCTGCCGTTTTCCACGGCCAGAATCTTCACTTTCACGACGTCGTTTTCTTTCAAGTAGTCCTTTATGTCTCGTACATACGTGTCAGCAACTTCAGAAATGTGAACCAGTCCGGTCTGACCCCCGGCCAGTTCGACGAAGGCTCCGAAGTGCGTGATTCCCGTCACGCGGCCCTCGACGATGCTGCCTACCTCGAGCGACGGCATACCTGGTGAACTCCCCCTCGTGTGGTCGTGGTCAGCAAGAAACAGAGCCCGAATTTCAGTTCATTATACTTCGTACGGTGCGGTTGTGTCAATCCAAACCCAAGCGCGCCAGGCCCTAGGCTCAGCCAGAAGACCAGCGGACACGGCATCTGAGACCTTCGCTGCCCGGCTACGCGAGCCCGCCGGCCTAGTCACGAATGCTCGCAGGGTCGACCCCCTGCCTTTTCATGACGGCGGGGGGCGAATCAGGGTTGCGCGGCTGAGCGACAATGAACGGCACCTCGCCCGGCTTTACGAGGCCCAGCTCCTCACGGGCCACCTTCTCAACATATTCGTCGCTGGAGAGGTATTCGATCTGCTTTCGCAGTTCCTCGCACTTGGCTTCCCAGACTTGGATCTCCTTCTGCACCACGGAGATCTGGTAGTTCACCCGCACGAGCTCGAGATAGCCTCTGAGGTACAGGAACGCGATCCCGAACATGAATAGACCGACTAGCACCCGCCTGATCGGCTTCCAAGACGATTGGTTCGGCTTGTCTCCCGCGGCCAGAGCAACCACCTTCGCCTTTCTGCAACCTCCGGGCCCCGGGCTCCTGTCTCCGAATGCAGCGGCGCCCCCTATTGGGCCGTTGTTTGCTATTCGACGTCTTCCCGGCCAATCCCTTCTTACCGTCTCCGTCGCGGACGCGGAAGCCTGAAAACGCCGTGAGCAGCCCGACGCATCCTGAAGGAGGCTTCACGAAACCCCAGCCTTGCTCGCCTTCTCACACGGCGACAGCCCTCGACCACCGACACCGCGCTTCCCATCACTCGCCGACCTAGGACCGCCCTGTATCCAGCGAAACCCGCGGCGAACCCGAGGAACATGAAAAACCTGACCTCCCCCCAGCAGGTCGCGAGGAGAAACGTGAACGCGACGGTGGTCGCGAAGAGCGAGAACAGCAAATCGCCCGCAGCCGTGGCAACCGGGCCCAGCCCCAGCACAGACCTGGCGACACGGTAAAGGTCGAAGAACACGCCAACGATGACGCCCGTAAGAATCGTCACTAGAAGTGTGAACGCCTGCGATTCGACCGGCTCAATCACTTCAGCAGCCGCCCCAAGAAGCTCCTGGCCTTCTTGCCGACTTCCTCGGCATACTCCATGCCTGCAAGATACCCTTCGATGGTCAGGTTTCCCTCATCGAGGTTGAGTTGCTTGATGTGGAAATCCCTCCCGTGCAACATCAACATCCCCGCTGTCGTCTCAAGGACTACTTCCTGGTCATCGAAGCTCTCCACGTTGTTGACGCCGTCAACCGCTATCGTCTCGCGTTCGGTAACCGTCACCCTGTGCTGCGACGACACGGCTGTCCGCCTCTTCTCGTCAATCATCCCTCTTCCCTCCTCGTGCGAAGGTGCGCAACTCGTTGCCGCATTTCCGGCGGTTGCCCGGTCGCGGGCCTTTCCTGATGAATGGTTATGCCAGTCCCCACAAAAAAAGACCTGCCTTGGGACAAACCAGGCAGGTCTCACCCTATCCGTCATGCGGCGTGGTTGGGCACTCAAAAGGCCTACGGCTTCCGTGCGCTGTGCCGTTCCTCCCCGCTCCTCGACACGCTCTTGGCCTCCTCCCACAAGGAGTCCATCTCGTCGAGGGTCATGTCCTCCATGCGGCGGTTGCTCTCACCTGCGCGCGCCTCGATGTGCTTGAACCGCGTGATGAATTTGTCCACCGTGCGCCCGAGAGCGATCTCCGGGTCCACCTTGAGGAACCTGGCCACGTTCACGAAGGCGAAAAGCACATCGCCGACCTCCTCGGCGATCCGCGCTTGGTCTCCCGCCTCTCGTGCCTCCTCCAGCTCGTGCATTTCTTCTCGGACCTTTGCGAGCGCCCCGGAGACATCCGGCCAGTCAAAGCCCACCCTCGACGCTTTCGCCTGGACCTTCAACGCCCTCATGAGAGCGGGCATTGCACCCGCGACGTTGTCTAGGACCGACGCCGGTTCGCCGGCTTCGTCTGATCTCTCTTTTTGCTTTATCCGCTCCCAATTGCGCAGCACAGTCTCGCTGTCCTTCGCCTCGACATCGCCGAACACGTGGGGGTGACGCCGGATGAGCTTGCTGACGATTCCCTCGATGACGTCGCCCACATCAAACTTGCCGGCCTCGCTCGCGATCTGGGAGTGGAACGCTACCTGGAGGAGCAGGTCGCCTAGCTCCTCGCACAGCTCCGCATCGTCGTGGTCGTCTATGGCCTGGACCACTTCGTAGGCTTCCTCGACTACGTAAGTTCTGAGAGATTCGTGAGTTTGCTTGCGGTCCCAGGGACATCCGCCTTCACCCCGGAGCCTTCGCATCACTTCAACGAGCGGGGCCAGCGAATAGCGGCCCGTCGCATCGTTCGCGGTTTTCGCCTGGTTGTCCCTGCACCTCGTCGCCATCTCTTGCACCTTCCCCTAGCCCAGTACTCAACACTCAACGACGCAGGAGGCCAAGCCGTTCAAGGACGCTCGCGATCTTCCCCCCGCCGGGGAAAACCTCAAGTTCGTGCCGGCCGACGACTCCCGTGACGAGCAGCGCCAGCCCGTACACGGCGACCGCCACCACTATAGCGGCAAGCGCGCCCAGGGTGTTGCTGGCAACTGCCCGATACACTCCTGCGTACGCCGCCCTTGCCACCAAAGCCATCACCGCGACGCCCAAGACCGGTTTCACTGCTGTGTTCATGACGTCAATGCTCAGGCCGAGCATCCGCACGAGCGCCGCCACGTTAAGGAGCCCCGCCACAGCAAAGGCGGCTACAGTGCCATATGCCGCGCCCCGGATGCCGTATGCAGGCATGCCGGTGAGCACGAGGCTCACGACCAGCTTCGCCAACGCGCCCTTCGCCAGGTTCCGCACAGGCACCGTAACCTCGCCGAGCCCCTGCAGAATGCCTGAGCTGACTTGCTGGAGCGCCAGGAATACGGTGCCAAACGCAAGGGCGCGCAGCGGAACAGCGACTTCCGCAGGCCACCTGAGCATGATCGAGAACTCCTTGGCGAACACGAAGAGCCCTACCGCGGACGGAAGCGCAAACAGGAAACCTAGCCTGATGGCCTCCTCGGCTCTCGCCGAAAGCGTGCTCCTGTCGCGTCGCGCCAGGGCTTCGGAGATCGCTGGCACGGCGCTCGCCGCCACCGCCGACGTGACAAGCGTCGGAAAGTACATGAGGGGTTGCGCCATGCCCGTTAGCCGCCCGAAAAGCCTCGTGACCTCGTCGGGTGAGAATCCCGCACTGGCGAGACGCATGGGCACAATAGCTATATCGAGGAACTGCATGAGCGGCATTATCGCCGCGGCGAGCACCACCGGCAAAGACAGGTCGAAGATGCGACGAACGAGCGCCAGCGTAGAGCCCATGTAATCCTCGATGGCACGCGCCCCGCCCCCCGGTGCGCCGTCCTCAGCCCCGGAGCGGCCGCGGCTTTCCCCATCGCCACGACGTCTCGCCCCGCCACCCTCCCTGCCGCTCCTTGCAAAGACCGCCCTCACCTGGGCCCATGACACCCTCCATGACCCTGGCACGTGCTGAAGCCTGAAATACGCAACGAGTAATACTAGGAAACCCGCGGCCCCGCCGAGCACCGCGCCAAGGTTCGCTCCCGCCGCCGAGAATTCAACCCCCCGCGGCAAGAGGAGCCATGCGAGGCCGATCATGGCGGAGACCCGCACTACCTGCTCGCTCACTTGCGAGAGCGCGCTCGGCCCCATTTCTTGCATGCCTTGGAAGTATCCGCGGAACGCCGACGTTACCGACAGGATGAGCACAGCCGGCGACACAGCTACGATAGCAAGAGCCGCCCGGGCGTCCCGCGCCACGTACCTGGCGATCGGCCCCGCTCCCAGGGCGAGGGCTGCCGAGAAGAACGTGCCCGTTAAAAAGAGGATCGCCGTGGCGACCTTCAGGACCTTAAGCGCGCCCGCAGGGTTGTTCCTCGCTGTCTGCTCAGCTACGAGCTTCGATACCGCCACCGGCACCCCTGCCGTTGAGACTACCAGGAACACCCCGTAAACGGGATAAGCCATCTGGTACAAGCCGACGCCCTCGTCCCCGATGAGCGAGGGCAGGACGATCCGGGAGACCGCGCCCAGAAACCTGTTGGCCAAGCCCGCTGCGGCGAGGATCGCCGCCCCTCTGATGAGAGACTTTCTTGTCATCTACCGATGCCTCGCATGCCCTAATGGGTACTTAACGCACGCCCCAATGCCCGCGGGCTGCCTGCGCGCTAGCACCAGAGCGTGCGTGCGGTGCCAAGTTCTTCCTCCAGATCACAGCCGGCACTCGGCCCGAAGGGCGGCCGGCCGTTGGCGTTCGAACGCGTCTACAGCCCTCGGACCTTTGGAGCCGCATGAAGACTCGCGACCGCCTTCCTCGGCAATCGCGAGATGCGCCGGCGGTGGGAGACGCACAGGCCAATTGTACTACAGCGAAGGCTTGCAGGCAACACGAACGCCGCCTGCCACTTCAGGTTCACACTACCGCGTTCCCACCGACACCACCGTGCCGGTGGACAGCCTGCCGGGGCCAACTTTGCAGGTCCCCGTGAGGGAGCACCGGTCCAACGAGGCACATCGGTTCATCGGTTCAGGGAGGCACATCGAAGCACACCCACTGCGCGGAGTTGCCGGTGTTGCGCTCGGCGCTGCCGCCCCGAGCGGCGCCCGCTTAGCCAGGCCACAACCGCGCCCGTCCGGCTAGGCAGGCAGGTTCCGACACCCCCTCACCCAATCACCGGCAACCCGAGAGTTCGGAAAGCGAGAGAAGACCGGATAACCTTATGCTGGTGAGGCGGGTGGCGTAGACGGGCTAGGGACGGAAGCAGGCAGCCAGCCCATACGGCTCGCTGCCTGCTTCCGCCGACAGGTTGCCCCCTCAGGGGAGCCACTACCTTACCCTGGTAACCCACGTTCCGACTCGGGTTGCGCGAGATCCTGACGGCCACCCCGACCCCATCCCCCAGCCCACCCGGGAATCGTCGAGCAAAAGGGGAAAGGTGGACGGAGAGCCCGAATGAACACCGGCTAAGCACAGCGCCACAAGTTCTCGTCTCACTTCTTGACGGCGCGGGGCTGCCGGTGCTTGCACGACGGGGCGTGGAGAATTCGGCCGTCCTAAGCGCCGAATTCGAACGAGGCGCGCCGCAAGCGCGCCGTCCCCGGAGGGCAACACCGGCAACCCTGAGCAGGACCACTCTGCCGAAAAGTAGCGCGGACTCTTGACGACATACTTAGACGCACAGGATACTGGCTCAAATCACCGTTACTGCTCCATCTGCTTGGCTAGGAATCCCGCGGCGGTCTCAGCCAGTTTCAGCTCGAGGTCACCCATCTTGACGTTGGGATCCATCGAAGAAAGTATCACAGCCCCGATCGGGTCGCCTTCCGCGATGATCGGCGCGATCACCTGGCTAGAGAACTTGCAGTCTCTGGCATCCTCAACCACCGGGCAGGTCTCGCAGTACTCGTGCTTTCCCGGCTCGTTGATGATGACGGACTTGCGGGTTTCCATGGCTTTTTCGACGGCCGGAGATACCCGCTTGTCCATGAACTGCTTCTTTGGCCCTCCGGCCACCGCGATGATGGCGTCACGGTCGGCGATACACGCGATATGTCCTGTAGATTCATACAACGAATCCGCGTACTCTTTCGCGAAGTCGCCGAGCTCTCCGATGGGCGAGTACTTCTTGAGGATCACCTCTCCCTCGCGGTCGACGAAGATCTCGAGCGGGTCGCCTTCGCGGATTCGCAGCGTTCTTCTGATCTCCTTGGGGATGACTACCCTGCCAAGGTCATCGATGCGTCTCACAATGCCCGTAGCCTTCACCGTCGTCCCTCCTCTCGAGTTGGTCTCGTTTAGCTCTGTCTTCACTGATAGCCTATTGCATTAATGACATTTTTATTCAGTTTTGCCACCCACCCGTCAAACCTCGGGCGCTCGGGCACTCGGGCGCTCTTTCGACTGCGCCGCAGCCAGCTTGAGGTGGGGGCGTTTGACCTGGACCGTGATTCCAACACTGTGCCATTGGGCTCGCCCGCTTTCCAACCCCGTCTCGCAGAGTATATGGTATCCAAGTGCGCAACAATCATGCAGAGCTACCCGGCTGAGGCTCCCACCCCTTACCACCCATTACCAGCGAGTTGCCGTGCCGGGCGGCTATCCTCCGATGGAGGTCGCGCTGCCTTGCCGGCGACCAGTGGCAAGCCCCCGTATCCCCTGGTCGCGGCCGAGCCGCGTCTTCGATGGCCGCTGCCGGACACGCTGGAGCGTGTCCTCGACCAAACGAAGGAGGTCCTCATCAGAGAGGCCGTCGCGCCTGATTCGCACGGAAGGGCTCTTGCCGAAGTTCGCATACACCCTGCCCCGGTTCGCCCTGACGGCCTCCATGACTTGGTCTTGCGAGACTCTCGAGGCGGGAAGCAGCTTCACGACGACCTGGTCACGTTCGGACGCTACCTGAGCTACGCCGATGTCTCTTGCAACAGCACGGATGCGCGCGATGGCAAGAAGGTTCCGGCATGGCCCCGGTGCCGGCCCGAACCTATCCTCCATCTCTTCCTCGAGGTCGTTGACGTCGTCAACCGTAGAGGCAGCGTTGATCTTCTTGTACATCTCGATCTTCAACCTCGGGTCGGCGATGTAGTCGTCCCCGATGAAGGCGCTCACGCCCAAGTCGATGACGGGCTCAGTCTTTTCCTCCTCGGCCGCCGTGGTGCCGCGCAGCTCCTTCACGGCCTCCTCCACGAGACGCGAGTATAACTCGAACCCGACAGCCGCGATGTGGCCGTGCTGCTCGGCGCCGAGGAGGTTGCCGGCACCCCTGATCTCGAGGTCACGCATGGCGATCTTGAAGCCCGACCCGAAGTCCGTGAACTCGCGAATCGCCGAGAGCCTTTTCTCCGCAACCTCGGACAGAACGCCGTCCCTACGGTACATGAAGTATGCGTATGCCACACGGTTGCTTCGCCCCACCCGCCCCCGCAGCTGGTACAGCTGGGCCAGGCCGAGCATGTCCGCGTCTGTCACCACGAGCGTGTTGACATTAGGTATATCGAGCCCGTTCTCGATGATGGTCGTAGCAACCAGCACGTCGTACTCGCGATCCATGAATTTGAGCATGACCTCTTCCAGCCTGTCCTCCGGCATTTGGCCGTGAGCTACCCCGATCCTGGCCTCCGGAACGAGCCGGGCGAGGAACATCGCCGCGGAATCGATGGTCTGCACGCGGTTGTGCACGTAATACACCTGGCCGCCTCTGGCGAGCTCGCGCACGATCGCCTCGCGGATCACCGAATCGTCGTGCTCCATCACGTAGGTCCGCACGGGGAACCTGTCCTCGGGAGGCGTTTCGATCACACTCATATCTCGGACGCCAGTGAGAGCCATATGAAGCGTCCTCGGGATTGGAGTCGCCGTTAATGTAAGAACGTCCACGCTCTTTCTTAGTTCCTTCAAAAACTCCTTGTGCGCGACCCCGAACCTTTGCTCCTCGTCGACCACCACGAGGCCGAGGTCGTGGAACTTCACGTCCGGCTGAAGCAACCGGTGGGTGCCGATGACTATGTCTATCCCGCCCCTGCGCAGCTCCTTCAGGATATCGCGCTGCTCCGCCTCTGATTGGAATCGCGATAGCGCGGCGATCCGGACCGGGTAGCCCGCGAACCTATCCTTGAAGGTGGTGAAGTGCTGCTGAGCCAGGATCGTCGTGGGCACGAGGACTGCTACCTGTTTCGAGTCCATGACGGCCTTGAAGGCCGCTCGGATAGCTACCTCGGTCTTGCCGTACCCGACGTCTCCACAGAGAAGCCGATCCATAGGTCGCGGCTTCTCCATGTCCGCCTTCACCTCGGCGATCGCGTTAAGTTGGTCCGGGGTCTCCTCGTAAGGGAACGCGTCCTCGAACTCTTTCTGCCACGGCGTGTCAGGGCTGAACGCATGCCCGCGTATAGCCTCGCGCGCTGCATAGAGCTCGAGAAGCCCGCGGGCCATATCGCGGACGGACTCTTTAACCCTTGCCTTCACCCTGTTCCATTCGGTCCCGCCCAGCTTGTAGAGCTTGGGCGGTGAGTCCTCGGGACCGATGTACTTTTGCAGAAGACCGATCTGGTCTGTGGGTACGTACAGCCTATCCTCCCCGGCGTACTGGATCAGCAGGTAATCACGCTTCGCACCAGCGGCTTCAAGCGTCTTGATGCCCATGTACCTCCCTATGCCGTGCGCCACGTGCACCACGTAGTCGCCCGGCCTAAGGTCCGTGAACGCAGCGAGCCGCGATCCCGCGCTTTGAGCCTGCGGGAGCCTGCGCTTGCGCCTCTCCGCCCCGTAGAGCTCGGCATCGGTGAGCACCACAAGTCGCAGTGAGGGAAGTTCGAAGCCGCTCTCGAGGGAACCCACACTCACGATGACGTTCCCCGGCTTGACCTCATCGGTGATGGACGGCACGCAGGTGGCCTCGATGCCGTTCTCCACCATGACCTCACGGAACCGCCGAGCGCGGTCTTCAGTGCTGACGACCACGACCACCCGGTGCTTTTTCCTGCGCCAGGCCTTGAGGTCCTTCACGAGCAAGTCGAACTTGCCGTGGTAGGGACTCGCAGGCTTCCCGGAAAACGACCTGACGCGGTCGGTGTTGCTGATATCCGTGCCCCGGGCCAGGAGCACGAATTCCAGGCGCTGGTAGCGACCAAGGCACGCCATGGCCTCCTCGGCGGAGGCAAAGAGCGAGACCTCCATCGGAAGCACCCTTCCGGCCTCCAGGAGGGTCGCATACGCCTCGCGCACCTCAGCCTCGAAGCCAACGAACGCCTCCCGTAGGCGCGCGGGTTCATCCACGACGACCACCGGGTCAGCGGCGTAGTCGAGAATCGTGCCGAGCCGTCCGTAGAACGCCGGAGCGTACTGGTCCTCGCCGTCGAACGTGAGACCTTCACGGAGCTTTTCGAGGGCGGAATCGGTCCGGTCGCGAAGCGACCTCGCCTCGGTCACGCGCCCGAGCCCCTCGAGTCGTTTACACTGGGCGGCGGCTTGAGCCTCGATGCGGGCCAGGCCCGCCTCGCGGGCGTTTTGCGAGACCAAAAACTCGCGCGCCGGCGCGAGGCTCGCGTGGTCCACCTCGCGGCTCGACCGCTGGCTCGCCGGGTCGAACTCCCTAATGGAGTCGATCTCGTCGTCGAAGAACTCAATTCGTAGGGGCGACGCGGAGTCTGGGGGAAAGACATCGAGGATGTCGCCCCTCGCGGAAAACTGCCCGCGCCTTTCCACGAGTTCCGCCCTCTCGTAACCCATTCCAGCGAAACGGGTGATGAGGGAATCCCTGTCGTGCCTTTCGCCGGTTTTGAGGGTCAGTGAGAACTCCGAGAACACCTCCGCCGGCACGAGCCTTCTCGCGAAGGCCCTCGCGGGCACTACCACCAGAGCCCGCCTGCCCCTGGAAAGGCACGCCTTGACGGCAAGCCTTTGGGACAGCACGTCGGCGCTCTCTCTGGCCTCCTCGTGAGGCCACAGCTCGAGTGCTGGAAAGCTCATCACTTCCGCCGGCGAAAGCAGCGTGGCGAGGTCTTCCCCAAGCCTCCCGGCCTGCTGCGGGCTGTACGTCACCACGATGAACGGACGCCCGGGCACGGCCCGGTACAGGGCAGCAAGGACATAGCTCTTCATCGACCCGCCAAGCCCCAAAACCACCTGGGAAGGGGTCTTTCTCTCGAGACCAGAGGCGATGTTGGCGAACTCGGGAAACTCACGGAGCACTGAGAGAAAGCTGTTCAAGAAGCACTCCTCCTGGGACCGTCATTCATAGTGGGACCGCCACTCACATCAGGCTCGGCCGCGTCGGGCTCGTCCGCGCCTCAGCCGCACGTGCGGGTATCCCGCGGGTCAAGGCGCGTCGGCGTGCGCCGCGCCGGCCGCGAGCGCGTCGGTCAAGAGCGAGGGCACGCAGGTGCGAAGCGGCCGGGGAAGGCCCGCACGCGTCTCCCCCTCCCCCGCTGCCCGCTCCCCCGCGCCCCAGGGCGCAGCCTTGGGCGCGCCCGAGCGCGAGAGAAGAAAGGCAGGGCTGTAAATGCCCATGCCGAAAAGGGCTTTAGAAGCCCAACACCCCGTCTAAAGCCCTGCCGACGCCGGTGTTTTCTGTTCTTGCCCGCGCTTCATTATATTATCCCAGACGAAACTAAGTCAATTCCGCCTCCGCCGGGTCCCGGGGCACCGCCTCGTCCCAAATGTGATGTCGCCTCTCGGCCCAGTTGAAGCCCATGGAGCCGTCGCTGGGGTCGCGCCGCGCTTACAGGCGCCCGCCCGCACCAACCAGCGCCACTATCGCTAGGTTCCAGGCGGCATGCGCGAGCACGGCCGCGGCCACCGCGAACAACGGCTCGAGCGTGACGGTGAGCACCGCCTGGGTCACAGCGCCGAAGGCGGCGTGGCTCAAGAGGCTCATGGCCCCCGCCGCAAGCCCGCGCGCCGATAACGAGGCAGGCTCGCCCTCCGGCCCGGGCTCGGGGTCGGGCCCGTGCCAGAGCCATGCTGAAGCGTCATACACCGCCTCAACCGCGCCGAAACCGAGGTGCACCGCTAGGACGGGCGCCGCCATCGCCAGCGCGAAGCCCGTCTTCGCGGTCTCCTCCACGCCCGGGCCGAGGACGAACGCCAGAAGCGGACCCGGCCGCCCGCCTCGCGATGCCGCCCTGTTGAACAAAAAAGCCGCCCCCGACGCAAGGACAGAGGCCAGGAGGGATCGAAGCCCTGTGAGGAACAAGCCTTTCGTCATCCACCTGCGTTGCGAGGCCGCCCATCCAAGCGCGTCAACCGCTCGACCTCGATTTGTCGCGCGATGGAGCGGTCGATGGCAACCCGCGTGTTCCCAACCTCGAGGACGAACGCTGGGAACGTCAGGTTCACCGTGACTTCGCTCCCAGGAAGGACGGCCATGGCAAGGAGTTTCTGGAGGAGCCGCGCGTTTGCGCTCTTGACGCGCACCACCCGCCCGCGCTCGCCTACCATGAGTGCTGCAAGCTCACACGTGGGCCCGCGGCCCTCGCGGATTATTGTGCCGCTTCGAACGCGGAATATCCTCGCCCCGCTTGTCGGGCCGGTAGCGCCGCCTGCGCCATTCCATCCTCCCGCGCTCATAACGCCAGGCCGCTCCACGTCAAGACGAGATTGAGCACGCAACCCCAGGCAAAAGCGACTCCAACGGCTAGCCCTGCGATGGCAAGCGCCACGCGCCAGCCCCGTTCTTTCCACATCATGGCAAACTGGGCCACGCACGGGACGAACAACGTAAGGACCACGCACGCCACAACGAGGTCGGGGCCGGTCAGCTTGCCTGCGACCACCAGATCGTAAAGCCCCGCCGCGCCATAGTCCCGGCGGAAAAACCCAAATAGGAACGCGGACGCCACTTCGGGCGGAAGGCCCATGAGCCTCACCGGCACTTCCAGTAACCTGAGCGCGAGCTGGAACAAGCCTGTCATCCTGCCGAGCCAGATCACAATGCTCGCGCCCATGAAGAGCGGCATCACCTCAAAGAAGTACCACTTCATCCGGGTGAAAGTCTTGGTGAGCACGTTCGAGGCGACGGGCACCCGGAGCGGGGGCACCTCCATATAGAAGACCGGCCTCTCCCCGGGAATGAACCGCGAGGATGCGTACCCGGCGGCCAGGAAGGTACCTCCCACTACGCCAACCCACAGGAGAAGCGCCCGCGGCCTCGTCGCCAGCATCCCCAGGATCACGCCGAGTTGCGCCGAACATGGCACCGCCAGCGCAAGGAGCAAGGTGGCGATCGTCCTCTCCCGCTTGGTCTCGAGAGTGCGTGTCACCATCGTGGCCATCGTGCCGCAGCCGAAGCCCAACGTTATCGGGATCACCGCGCGTCCGCTCAGGCCCACCAGCTTGAAAGCAGCATCGGCCATGAGGGCCAGCCGCGGCAGGTAGCCCGTATCCTCGAGGACCGAGAACATCAGGAAGAACGTGCCCACGATGGGCAGCACGATCGCCACGGAATAGCGAAGCCCCAACGTGATGAGGCCGTACTCACCGGCGATAAGCTCCCTTAGGCTGACGCTAGCTATGTGCCGTGCCACGAACGCATTCACGGCGGGGTTCACGATCTCGCCGAACACCCGTCTTTCAAGGAAGTCCACGAGTGTGCCCGCGCCGAACGTTCCGACAAACCGGTAGAGCCCGAAGTAAAGTACCAAGAGAAGCAGCGGCACGGCCGTCGGGGGGAAAAGCGTGACGAAATCCAGAACCCGCGCAGCGCAACTCCGCCCCCGGCCACGACGCGCGGCCGTCCTGGTCACGCGGCGGGCAATGACGTCCGCTCTCCCTTGTCGCTCAATCCCAATGAGGTATGACAGAGGGAGGTCGCAGCAGCTTGCGGTGGACTCCACGATCGCGCGGATCCGCTCGTAACGCTCGCGGGCCTCGCTGCGGCGCACGAGGGCGTGGACATCCTTGGCGCCGGAAAGAAGCAGCAGCGCGATGGCCTTCCGGGACATTGAGTAACGCCCTCGAAGCTCAGCCTCGATCTCACGCGCCGCGCGCGTTATCAGGCGCGCTGCACGCTCCGAGGCGTGCGCAGGCGCGGCACGGGGCGTCGTGGATGCTAGAGATGCCCGGTGCGCCCGGGACGCCGGAGGCACCCCCGACGCCGAAGGCCCCGGAAACGCTCGAGATGCCCTGGACACATCCAGCCACCCTATCCTTCAGAGCGTCCACCCCGAGACCGCGCGTGAGCACAGTCCCGACCACAGGCACACCAAGCTCACGTTCGAGGCCCGGGATGTCTATCCATATCCCTATGCGCTCGGCCTCGTCCAGTATGTTCACGTCGAGGATCAGCTTGAGATCGGCCTCGATTAGCTGCAAGGTGAGCGGAAGCATCCTGCGGAGGTTGCGCGCGTCCACCACATGCACCACGATATCGACTTCCTCAGAGAGCAGAAGCGAAAGCGTGACGCGTTCCTCTTCGGTCATGGGCACTAGCGAGTACGTGCCGGGCGTATCTATGACTTCGAACGGGATGCCGCGAATCCTGGCAAAGCCCCGCGAAACCTCGACGGTGGTTCCGGGGTAGTTTGACACGGTGGCGTATGCCCCGGTGAGGACGTTGAAGAGCACGCTCTTCCCGACGTTGGGGGTCCCGATAATGGCGAGCTTCCTTCGGCGCACGGAGCCTCCCCCTATGTGAGGATGCGTCAGCCCTTGCCCCATCTGCAGTAGATGAGAGACTGCCAATGTTGCACGCGAGGACGCCGCTGCGAGCAGGACGGCACTTCTGCACCGTCCACCCGCCCGCAAGGGGCATGAGCATTTCTGCACCCTCCGCCCGTCCCAAAGAGGCGGGAGCATCTCTCGACTCTCCACCTATGAGGTGCGACAACGATATGTTATTCCCTACCACGAGTGTTTGCTACACCTTCGTTGCCTGCATCGCCTTCCCGTGGGGAACTCCCATCCCCGCGCCCGGATCGGGAGTGGGAACCCGCCTGCGCCTGGGCCGCGCCCCGGGCCTCGGCACCATCACGCGCGCCCCCGGCCGTGGTGGCCATGCGGCAGTTGCGGCAGTACCCGTAGACCCTGAGACTGTGGTCCACGACCTGGAAGCCGGTACGCTCCGAGATGGCTTCCTCTATATCGTCGAGAAGGTCCTCGTTGAACTCGAAGATGCCGCCACAGCTCAGGCATATGAGGTGATGGTGATAATGCTTCTCGAACTCCGGGTTGAACTCGTAACGACTTCCTTCCTCTCCGAACTGCAGCTTGTGGATGATGCCCAAGCTCTCGAAGATGTCGAGAGCCCGGTACACGGTGGCGAGGCCGATGTCCGGGCACTCCTCTTTGGTGCGGCGGTATATCTCGTCGGCAGAGAGGTGTAGGTCTGCGCCTTTCACTAGAACCCGCAGAATCGCCTCCCGCTGCGGGGTAAGTCGCATGTCTTTCTCGGCAAGAAGCTCCTTTATGTCAGAAAGCTCCCTTGGCACCCCGTCACCCCCCACCCCCGTTTGCAGCCGCTCACGGACCCGCGGACCCTTGGCCGCCTTGCGCAAGGGCCGCCCCGTCCGGCATGCTCGACGGCTCCCGCGGCCCTATGAGCTCCTCGACGAACTTCGGCAACACGAACGCGGCTTTGTGGATCTCGGGCGTGTAGTAACGCGTCTTCAGGTTCGTGACACGCGCGTCGCGGACCGGGTCTTGCTTCTTCGACGCGAGCACAAAGCTCCACAGTGCCCCAGGGTAGGACGGAACCACGGCGAGGTAAAGCCGTACGACGGGGAAGACCCGCCGAAGGTCGCAAACGGCGCGCCTTATGAGTTCGCCGTAGAAGAACGGCGACTCCATTTGGGCACAGAATACCCCTTCGCCGGTGAGGGAGGCGTACGAAGCGCGATAGAACTCCTCAGAGAAAAGCACGGCCCCGGGGCCCACGGGGTCTGTCGAGTCGCAAATGATGACGTCGTACTCCCCGGGATGCGACCTCACGTGCTCCGCCCCATCGCCTACCATTATCCGACACCTGGGATCCTGAAGCGAACTCGAGAGGTGAGGAAGATACCGTCGGCTGACCTCGATGACCCCCTCGTCTATCTCGGCGAGCACAGCGTTCTCCACCGACTCGTGCTTTAGGACCTCGCGCATCGTGCCGCCGTCACCCCCTCCGACGACAAGGACCTTCCGGGGACAAGGATGGGTGCAGAGCGGCACGTGGGTGATCATCTCGTGGTATACAAACTCGTCCAGGTCGGTGGTCATGACGCATCCGTCGAGCACGAGCACTCTTTTGTTATCAATGGTCTCGAGAACCGCAATGTCCTGGTACTTGCTGGTCTCGTGGTAAATGGTCCGGGCGATCTTCATGGACAATGCCAGGCCCGAAGTCTGCCGTTCGGTGAACCAGAGCTCCAATTCACCGCCTCCTCCTTCGCCTTGGGCCGAACCCTAGGTTTCCTGCGCCGCTATTATATTCCTGGACCCAAAGCGTGTCAACGACACGGGGAGCGGAGGGCCCGAGAGGGCTCGAGCGCCCGCAGGCGTCCAAGATGAGCTAGCCGGGCGCAAGGTCCGCGCCCGGCTGTCGACACCCACTGTATCGCTCTACCGCTGGCTCGCCATGTTCCCGACAGGACCGCCAAGAATGGGAGGGAAAATCACCGCGTGTACCCAGCGGCTTTGGGCTTGAACGTCTTGCACATGGTGTGTTCCGACGCCGAAACCGTGAAGTCGGTGCCGGCCGCGGCGCCCCGTTCACCGATTCGCCCGACCTCCACATCGGTCGCGCGGGCCCGGCCGCGGGCTTCCCCACGCTCGCCGATTCGGCCGACTTCCATGCCGAAGTCCCTTGCGCCGCCTCGCAGCGCAGGATTCCTGTCCACCTCGATGGCGTCAGCCTCGCACACGTTTCCCGAGCCCCAGTAAGCGCACTCGCTCACCGAGCACTTCACCCCAGTTATCCTGCCCATTCTCATCACCTCCACCCAAAAGGGTGCCACGAGAACGAGATTTTATGCTTTGTGCCTTCTCGTCGGTCAAGCCAAGGTGAGTGCGGAGATGCTCTTCCGACCGGCCGGGGCGAGGATGACCAGCTAGAGGGGTGAATACGCCGGGGCGCGGAACACACAGCACGGCCAGCCGCGTGACGGCACGCCGCCTAGCTCGATCGCCTATCCTGCCCCGCCAGACCACTAGCCTCGCCGTGGTGCCCAGGGCGGTGGCGGTAGTGCTCGGGGCGAAGGAGCTTCACCAGAGCACACGTTATCGTGTACTCCCAAGACCTCTGGCGGGGAAGCAGCCCACATGTGAAGTAGCCTATTGCGCCCAGCTTCTGTTTGGAGTTGTGTACCCCCGTGAGCTCGTCCATCACCGGGCCGAGCTCGCGTCCGGCCGCCACCTCGCTCCCCACAGCCGGAGGCAGAGGCATCGAGGCGCCGTGCGCCACCGAGAGGACCCCGTCGCGCGTAGCTATGGCGCACCACCCTATGAGATGGGCTTCACACGTCTCACTTGCTTCAAGCGCCGCCTCATCGGCCGCGGCCCCAGCATCGCGCCCTCCCCTTAACTGCCAGCCTCCGGCGCCTTCAAACGCAACTCCGCCTTCGAGGCCCACGCCGACGTCTGCGTCGGTGGTCGCAAGGACGTGCGCGGCGCGGGCAACGGCACACCTCCGGGTCTCGTCATCGCCCAGGGGCTGGTCCGGTAGGCCCAGGTCCACATTGACGCCTTCAACCTCGATCTTGACGTTCTTATCCCGAAAGGCCCGGGTGAACACCCTGCGAACCGCCCGGACCTTTACTGGATTCGTTGAGCCGACTACGATTTTCACGTGATGATTCCCCTCTGCACAGCGAGCGCACGGGTAAGATTCCCATGCACCAAGAAGCCGAACAGCCTTGTCAACGCATCTAGCGTAGGTCACGCGGATCTATGATGATCGACCGGCCCACCCCACGACCCTCGCCGCCGCCTGTGCCAACGTCCTCACCCGGCCAGGCCTCGTCCATCTCCTCCGCTTCTTCCCAATCCTCGTCACGGTCGCGGCCCCGCCAGCTCGCTCTCCAATCGTCTTCCCTATCCACATCGAGAGTCTCGCCCGCCGCGCCCGCGGTGGTCGCGCCCCCGAAAGCAGGGGTCACGATGAGCCGCCGCCCACCCTCATCGCGCTCAGCTTCGGCCTGTGCCCCCCGCAGCCTCCTCGCCTCGGACGTGTCGTCAAGCACGACGCCGATGCTCGTTGCCACGAGCGCCTCCACGAATGGTATGTCGCGGGGTGGTTTCCCGTCGGCGATGGCAATCGCAGCGGCGAATGCCGAACGCGCGGGCTTCTCCCGGCCCTTCAGAAGCAGCAAATATGCCGTCTCCTCCAGGCGCCGCTGGTACTTCTGCGCAACATCGGGTGTAAACAAGGCTTGCATGGCATCCTCGACCACTGCGCGCAGGCGCTCACTCTGCACAGCCTCGCTCGTGTAAATGACGCTATCAGCGATTGCTAGAGCTCTCGCCCAGTATGGCTTCGCCTTGTCCTCGGCGAACGCCCACGAGCACGCAGACCGAAGGCTGAGGAGTCGCCCAGAATCGCGCAATGCTGCAACGTCGCGCCTTACATCGTCAGCGTCCATCTTCTCGTAGATGATCGGCCGAGCGGGCGGCGGAGGCAGGTTCTTGACCGCAGCACTGTACAATGAATACCCTTGGGGCATCTCCCTCCCGACTCGTCGCCCGATCTCGCCAGCCTCTTTCATCAGGAAGCGCGCGTGCTCAGTGTCGATCTCTGTAAGCTTCGTCTCGCCCACGAGGTCGCTCGCCACTTCGTAAAGCTTTCGCTTGCTGCCTCGAAATACGCGGCAGTCGTCGATTCCCTCGTCCTCTTTGAGGAGCCATGCGATGAATGCCCTGCCCTCGCCGGGCGCCCACACGTGGGTGGCGAGCAAGCGCGTCCCGGTCCAATCATAGTACCCAGCGAACGCGCCCTCGACCCTCCCGGGCGGCGCCGCAATTGCCGGCACGCGCTCGCGGACCGGGGTAAGTTCCTCGGCGACATACACCCCCGCAGACCTCAGTCTATGCAACGACCGGCCGGCCTCTTTGCGCACAGCTTTATCCTGAGCCGACTCACGAATCTCCGCCAGCACCCGCACGGCCGATTCATCTCGCACTTCACCGAGGGCCCGCACCGCCGCCTGGGCGAGGCGAAGGTCATCACCGGTCGCAAGCTGTTCCAGGCCGGGCACCGCGGCCGCCTGCGCGCTTCGGGCGGCCTTGACGAGAATGAGCTCTACTTCCTCGGCCGAGCGCCCCGCGAGCCCGTTAAGCGCAGGTATGGCGAGCTCCTTGGGCGCAGGTGTGCTAGGTTCACCCTTCGGCGTATGTGCGTCCATTTCTCCGATGTGCCTCCTCCACAGGTGTGCCTTTCCAAAAGCAGCCGCATCTTCAGCGTCTATTCTTCCCTGGCCGCAGAATTCCTGCACCCGTGCGCTTTGGCATGCACGTCCGCAGGCACACTCGCTGCACAGGTGTGCCGCCCCGCGCACGTCGCGCCCCGCGCGTACCGCGCATCGCGCACCACGCACCACGAGTGACGCCCCACGAGTGGCGTGCCACGGGTGACGCACATCACGCGCGCGTCAGGACGGATTCCGCATATCAACCCTCAGGCCGCGGGCGTGACACGCGACACAAGTTCCTTCCTCGCCCGTTCCTCACGTCTTCCGTCCGATTGTTCAGGATGGCTTGCTGGTGATTGCACGATGGGTGTCAGAATCCTGCTATTGACCTGACGAGCAAGATGTTGGCGAAGCGCGCCGGCGGCCCCGAGATCCTTGAGCCTCTCCATGGCGACGGGGAAGACCCGTCGTGGCTTGCTTTGCTGGCCGCTTGCCTACTGCTGCCTCGCGACTGGGAGCCGCACCGTAAAGGTGCTGCCTTCGCCCTCCCTGCTTTCCACGGAGATCGTGCCCCCGTGGGCCTCGACGATGCCGTGGCTCACGGCAAGGCCAAGGCCGACCCCGCTGGTCCGAGTAGTGAAGAACGGCGTGAAGATTTTAGAGAGGTTCTCACGAGGTATGCCAACCCCGGTGTCCGCGAACTCCACCCACACGTAGCCGCGCCTCCCACCCGCTGCGCCCGCGCCACGCGCGGGGGACCTGCCTGTGCCGAGGCGCCGGTGGTCGACACCGAGCCGCACCTTGAGGACTCCACCAGACGGCATCGCTTGTATAGCGTTCACCGCGAGGTTAATAAACACCTGTTTGAGCTGGCCTTCGTCCGCCATGACCGGCGGAAGCTCCGCCGTCTCTCCTTCGACCTGTATCCTCACGCCAGCCGCGGCTGCCTGATGCTCCAGGAGGTAGACCGTGTCCTCGACGACCCGTCGCACGTCCGTGGGCCGTAGGTGCATCTCCTGATGGCGCGAGAACACCGTTAGATTCTTGACTATTCCAGAGCAGCGGGCGGCTTCCTCTTCAATGGCCCGGAGCGGCTTCAGATACTCATTGGGCGAATCCACAGACCTCGAGATCTTGTCCGCGAGATGCTCGGCGCAGGCGGATATGATGCCGATCGGGTTGTTTATCTCGTGCGCGATGCCGGCCGCAAACTCGCCCACGGCCTTGAGACGCTCAGCCCTCCGCAGCCGCTCACCAAGGCTGACTCGCACGGTCACATCCTCCGCCACGATGATGGCGCCCTTTACGCGCCCGCCACCTCCGCCGCGGTCAGCCTCCGTCGACCCCGCCGCCTCCACCGACCCCACGGGCTCCGCCGACTTTGCAGAGTTCGCCGCCTTCGCCGACTTCGCCGACTCGCGCGATCCCGCCGGGCCGTCCGCAGCGTGCGCAGCGTCCATAGCGTTCGCAGCGTTCGTAGCGTCCTCACCGTCCGGCGTGCTCACGAGCGGGCACACCCTGCACGACACCACGTACTCCCTGCCGTCCGGCGCGTGCTGCCTCATCTCGTCGCTTTCCAGGGTCTCTCCGTCCTCCAAGACCTCTTTCAGGATGTCCCAGAGGCCTTCTTGTGCTTGCTCGGGCAGGAGATCGAAGTACTTCCTCCCAAGCGCCGCCTCGGCGGGAATGCCGGTGATGGCCTGCATGCCGCTGTTCCAGGTGGTGACGACTAAGTCCCTGTCCACCACGGCAAGCCCTATGGTCAGGCTTTCGATGATGCTCTCGTTGTACTCCTTCAACGCCGAGAGCTCCCTGTTGGCCTCATCGAGGTCGGCGTATAGTTCAGCGTTCTCGAGCGCCGCGGAAGCGTATGCCGCAAGGATCGTGAGGAACTTGATCTCGTCGCGCGTCCGCTCGTGAATGCTGGGCGTGTACACAGTGAGGACGCCTGTTACCTCGCCGCGCACGGCGAGCGGCACCGAGAGCGCGAAGGTCATCCCGTCCTTGCCCAAGTCTTCGAAATACGTGCTTGCCTCGCCCGCCCCATCCACACCTGCAAGCGGCTTCCCGAGCCGAACCACCTGCCCGAGCGAGCTCCCCTCGACGGGAACAGACCCGCTTCTCTCCACGAATTCGGGAGACAGCCCGTAATGGCTTTTCAGGACGAGGCGCGTCTTGTCGCGGCTTAGGATGCGGATGGCGCACCCCTGGGATGGGACGAGCCGGCACGCGATCACCGCGATGCGGTTCAGGACCTCATCGGGCCTGCGGATGGACATGAGCTCCTTGCCGACCTCGAACAGGCTCGCAAGCTGCAGGACCCGCCTGTTGAGCTCGGCATTGGCGGCTACGAGCTCTTTCTGAAGGGTGAGGTCGTTCTCGGCAAGCCCTGACACGAATTCGCGCATGGACGCGAGTTGCTCCCTTGCCTCTGCGACCTTGCGCCGTGCCGTGCGCCTTTCCCAATAAGCAAATGCCAGCGCCCCCGCGCTCATGGCGGCGAGCGCCGCATCCACCCAAGCACTAGCCACGAGACAACACCCCGAAGCAAGCCGCCACCGGAACCACCCAGGGCGGCCGCACTATTGGCGCCGCACTGGCGCCGCTATTCAGCTATCCCGTATTCCTTGATCTTGTTCAGGAGCGTCCTCCGGCTGATCTGAAGGATCCTCGCAGCCTCGGTGCGGTTGCTGTTTGTCTGCTGCAACACCCGTATGATGTGAGCCTTTTCGACTTCCTTCATTGACATGGGCCTGCCCGCGCCGCCCGGCTCAGCGCGCCCCGTCGCCACCACGCCGGACGACCCTCGTCCATAGTAATTGCCCACCGCCCCTGCTACTCCAGCAGGCATCTCTCCCGCCGCCACGCCTGCCACCGCTGCCGTCGCCGCTGCCGCTGTCGCCGCCACGACCTGGGGCGCGACCCGCGCCTCGTGCCACGCGGGCGATCTCGCCGCCGATGCCGGCACGTTCACGGCAGGCGCCCCGATGAAAAGGTTGTCCTCGTCGATAACGGGACCCTTGGCAAAGATGATCGCCCGCTCGATGCAATTCTCAAGCTCGCGCACGTTCCCGGGCCAGTCGTAATCCATGAGCATTTTCATGGCCTTTTCCGAGACGCGCGTCACGGTTTTCCCGACTGTTTCGCTGTAATATGCGATGAATTTGTCAACCAGAAGCGGGATGTCGGCCTTGCGCTCGCGCAGCGGCGGCAGGTAAATCGGGATCACGCTCAGACGATAGTACAGGTCTTCCCTGAACTCGCCCCGGGCGACCTTCTCTTTGAGGTCTTGGTTCGTGGCGGCGATGATGCGCACATCGACCCGGATAGTCTGCGAACTCCCGACGCGCTCGAACTCCTTTTCCTGCGTAACCCTTAGGAGCTTGGCCTGCATCGCTGGGCTCATCTCGCCGATCTCATCGAGGAAGATCGTGCCCGTGTCGGCCACCTCGAACCGGCCCAGCCGCCTCGTGACGGCCGAGGTGAAGGCCCCTCGCTCGTGACCAAAGAGCTCCGATTCCAGCAGGCTCTCGGGGACGGCCGCGCAGTTGACTTTCACGAAGGGCTTGTCCGACCTGTGGCTGCAATTGTGGATGGCCCTCGCGAGGAGTTCCTTTCCGGTGCCGCTCTCGCCGAAAATGAGGACCGTCGCGTTGGTCGGAGCGATCTCGTCGATCATGCTGAAGATCCGTTGCATCTCTGGGGTGGAGCCGACCATCCCGAACTCGCTCTTGGCGCGGAGCGGCTGCCGGCGTGGGGCACGGGAGAAAGACGCCCCGAGCTCCAGGGCGCTCCTTACGACCATCTTGAAGTTCTCGATCTTGAACGGTTTGGTTATGTAGTCATAGGCGCCACACTTCATGGCCTCGATGGCGGTGTCGACCGAAGAGAACGCGGTGATCATGATCACCACGCCCTCCGGCGAACGCGCCTTGATCTCGCGGAGCACGTCGATGCCGCTGGTGTCTGGAAGCTTGAGATCGAGGACGACCACGTGGAAATCGCCGGGCCCGACCTTGGCGAGGCACTCGGCGCCGTCACGCGCGACCGCCACCTCGTACCCTTCCTCGGCCAGGACGTCGGATAGCACGGCTCTCATGTTAGGTTCGTCGTCGACGATGAGGACCCTGTAGACCACCCTCAAATCACCCCGCCCCGGGTGACAGCTACGCGCGCTCCCGCGCCCTGCAGGTTCGCGTCATTTTTCGGATGTTCGACATCAGGTTGGAATATCCTTCTTGTAATAGGGAACACATGGAGCGGACGCCAATATGATGCACGGTTAGGCGGGCAGACGGATAGATAGATGCGCGGGTGGGTGGATGAGCGGATAGGCGGACAAGCGACGTCAGGTGTACAAGTAAAAGCCCTCCTGGTGGGTCCGCGGGTAGCGCCGGACCCACGGAGGCAGGCGCGTGGCAGCCGCGAGGGCAGGGGTTGACACCAGTTGATGCGATGGACGATCCGCGGGTGCCCGCTGGAGCCCCTCACCGTTCCTTGTCGACGAACCTCGGCACGGGTTTCCCCCGCCCGTGCCCGTTGTACGCGTGGCTTGCCGTCCGCCCCTGGACCAGCCCGGCAAGCCTCGACTCCATGTCGGCCCTCCGGGCGCGAGCCATCTCCCGCAGCTGGGCGTCGAGCTCGAGCGCCTGGCGGTGCATGGCTGCCGCCTTGCGGCGGGCCTCCTCCACACGGGGATCCGCGAGAGCCTCCTGCAGTGCTGCCGCTCCGGACGAGAGCTGTGCCGACCCGCGACTAGGCCGGCGACCACTCTCGGACGTCAAGCCACCCGGGAGCCCGGAGAGCTCGCCCTCCAGCTCGCGGCGGCGGGCCTCGAGCCTCGCGATCTCTTCGACGTAACCGCCCCGTCCAGCCAGGGAATCGCACAGGGCGGCATAATCCCCGGCGGCGATGAGCTCTATCTCGCGCTTCATGTGCTGGACGACTTTCTCGAGGAGGAGGGCCTCCCGCTCGTAGCTTTCGGCGAGCTCTGCCGCTGTCCGCTCGCGCACGTCTCTCTTGTCCAACCCGCGCTCTCCCCCCTCGCCCTCTTAAGCTTGCTGCGCGCCGCCACCGAACCGTTTACGCCGCGCCTCCGCTCGGTATACGACATCTGCCCAGCACATTCTGGGTGACCCCCACTTGAACGCCGCGCGGCCTGCGCCACCACACTGTGTCGTATTCCCCCGCGCGGGGCCCCGCGCCTCGCCGCACGGTTACGCTTCGCGTGTCTCGCGCGCTCTCCCGCACCCGCCAGCGATCGCCCGCTCTACTGCCCTCCCTCCGGCCTGCGCCAGTGCCCAGGCCTCAGGAGTCAAACCGCGGGCCTGCGGCGAGGCGCGGGGGCCCCGAATCCGCCGGAGAACCGCCAAGATGGATAACTGTGTAACAAGCTAACAAGCTTGTGATAATATGCATTACGCGCACTACGCTAGTACGCAAATAACGCGTTAGCCTGAGTCATAAACGTGTTGATGAGCGCGCTCTGCGTGCTCATAAGCTGCATCGCCTGGATGAGCGACGAAAACTCCTCGCGGAGGGCTTTCTCGCGAATGGCCAGCCGCTCCTCCAGATCTTTCACCCTCGAGTCGATCCGGCTCATCTGGTTGGTGATGGACTGCTGCTGCCGCGCGATGATGCCGGTTAGTTCGTCCACGAACGGCTCCATGAGGTCGCGCACCTTCACGGCAACTCCGCTCGCCGATGCAAAGAGGTCGCGCACAGCCTCCGGGTTGTCTTGAAGCGCCTTGTCGAGCTTGGCCTCGTCGGTCAACGTGAGACTGCCCGACCTGTCAAGGGTTATGCCGACATCGTAAAGCCTCGTGGGATCCGGGTAGGCAAGGCCGTCGACCCTCTCCTGGACGGCGCGGTTCATCCTCACTTTCAAATCGAGGTAGGTCGCATCGCCCGCCAGGTCCCCGCGGATACCGGCGTCCGGGTCCACGAGGGTCTTGTTGTTGAGATACTTGACGGTCGAGTTGTAACTGGAAATGAACGCCTTTATCTTGGTCTTCAGCGCGCTCGTGTCGCGTTTGACCTCGACGCTCACCGGGGCATCCCCGGCTGCCTGCGCCTTCTTGAGCGTGAGGGTGACCCCGGAGATCGCGTCGGAGACCTCGTTGGAGGACCGGACGAACGAGAGGCCGTTCAGCGTGAACCTGGCGTCGAGCGTGTCGCGGGCCGCGAGGTAGCCGCCCTCTGTGCTCGTCGCCTGGACCGATGAGCTCGTGCCGGACGCGGCAAGAAGGTTGTTGGCGTCGCCCGTCTCCGAAAGGGTTACCGCGCTTGCGCTCCCCGTGGACTTAGCCGTGATCACGAGGCGCGAGACGCCCGCCTGCTCGCTCACGACCGCGGCACTCACCGCGGCGCTTGCACCTGATGCATTGATGGCCGCGGCCATGTTCGCGAGCACGGTGGCGTTGTCCTGCCCGGCCTCCACCTGGACGGTGATGTCCCAGGAGGCGGCGCCAACGGCCACAGTGAAGGTCTTGGTGCCTTCACCGGCCGCCTGCGAGACCTCCGTGCCGGTGCTGGCGAACCTGTCCGACACGACCACATCGTAGCTTGCGAGCCTCTCCACGAAGATGCTGTAGGTCGCCTGGGCCGCCGAAGTGGCGGCCTTGGCCGCGACCACGTCAGCGTTGCTCGAAACCGCGGCCCGGGCATCGTACAGCGATGTGAGGTCCTCAGGAAGAAGGTCGAGTGCCGCGTTTTTCAGCGCGAGGAGTGAGGAGTTGAGGTCTCGAAACATCGCGGCCTTCGTGGCGAGCGCTTCCTTCGCGGCCTTGAGGTCGTCGACGGGCTTCGACTCGACCGCCATGTATGCCTTGATGAGCTCTTCAAGCTGGCTGGCGCTTGAGCTTGTCGTGAGAAGTTGCACCCCGAGGCTCACCAGCGATCACCTCCGCTTGGGATCCATCTGGGATCCATGCACCGCTCTCCTGCCGTCGCTATACGTCACCGCTTCCTATCCACAACAAGGCCTGCGAACTCTCTTAGGTGGTCCATCATCATGGCGAGTTCCTCGGGAGGGATGTACCGCACAACCTCGCCCGTGGCGTTGTCGATCACCTTGATGGTCACGTCGCCAGTGTCGTTGTCCACGTGAAACGTGATTCGGATGTTCACGACGCCTTCGGCGAGGAGGCGGGCGATGCGCTCGGCGCGCTCCTGCTCCTCGCGGATGCGCTCTGCTTCGGCCTCGGCTTCGGCTTCCGCGGCGGCCCTGGTTTGCACTTCGCGCAGGTTTCCTGACGCGTCGTGCGCGCGTGCGGCATGCGCTGCCGCCCGCTGGGCCGGATCATCCGGTACGCGCCCAAGGCGCGGCACCACGTGACGTGCCTGAGCATTTGCGAGCATATCCAGGTTCCTCAGCCTGACCTCAGCAACTGTGACTTCCACGCGGGATCACCTCGTGGCCGAGGCGCCCACCCTCTCCGGCCCAGTCGCGACCGCGCTCAAGCCAACGGGGTTGGGCGCACCCCTATTACCCTTAGTGGCGGCCACAGCCGTGGCCCAGGTCTCCCGGAGCGGGCGCATTACAGAAAGTGCCTCGTCGAACTTCCCCTCCCAAACCCTCTCCATCGCGTATCTATAGAGTCGAAACAGTCCTGCAGCGATCTCACCCTGATCGAGGTCCAAGCCATCGATAAGGGTCGCGATGCCGGCGGACGCCTTTTTCTTGTCTTTCGCTCTGCAACTCGCGATGACATGGTCGTACACCATCAGCACAAGCTCCTCGGGGCTTGCCGACAGCACGCGCTGGGCCCGGTACACATCGTGCCCACCCCGGGCCCTGTACCCGCTCGTCGCCTGCAGCACGTCAAGTTCAGCGTTCATCAGCGCAACCTCCAGTCGGCACCGGGCCATCCCGGTTCTGCCGCACGCGCGTTGCCCAGTCCCCGCTGGGCAGGGCTGGCCATGTTTTCACAAACCGCCGCCGGCGGGACCGGCCCGAGAACCGGGCCCCCATGCCTGCCCCGCTCGCCGGGGCCGGGACGAGCTCGCCACGCATCCCCGACGTCGCGGCAGCGGCGGGAGAGCGCCGCGCTGCGGCGGTCATAAGGCCCAGCCTCGCTCACGCGGCTCTGGCCCCGCTCCGCTCGAACCGAGACTTAGGGGACGGCCCGTGGGGGACTCGCCCCCACGGGCGCACGGCACGCCACGGACGTGCCGGAACCGGTTGTCCCGGCCGAATCACGCGAACTACCTGAACAGACCCAGCACCGCCTGCGGCGCCACGTTCGCCTGCGCCAGCATCGCGGTAGCCGTCTGCTGCAGGATCTGGTACTTCATCGCCTCGAGCTGCTCGGCCGCAATGTCGGCGTTCATGATTCGGTTGTACGCCGCTTCGGTGTTAGTCTTGGCGACGATGAGGTTCTCTTCCTTGAACGTCAAACGCGACACGATAGCCCCGATGTCTTTGATGCTCCCGGTGACCTTCGCGATAGCCTCATCTATGGCCTGCATGTACGCAGTTGCAAGTTCGTTGGTGGCAACTCTGTTCTCGACTGCTACCTGAGACTTGGTGTATTGGACTGTGTATATGCTTGTCGTATTCGAAGTTGGCATGTCCGGCCCAAGGGTTATCGAAAAGCCCCGTCCGGTATCAACCACTGTGCCATCTGAGTAGTTCACCGTTCGTGATGTCGCAGGCGCTGCATCTGTAGCGATTTTGAGTGCTGTACCTGAGGCGTCTTTCAGAGTAATCGTAGCCGTGCCAGGGCTGCCCGTCGCGAAGGCTACCTCTAGCGTGTACGTGCCCGTCTCAAGCTCACCCTCTGCTAGAAAAGCCGTCGCGGCAGTGAATTGCTTCACCAGCTCGCTGGTACCGCTCGTTCTGGAGCCGCTGACGGTTGCAGCCTGCGCGCTTTGGGTTAGAGCAACGTTAAGAGATGATGCGTAATGCGCGCGGCTCAAATCGACCACAGTAGTGGCGGAGGTCTGGAATCCGGTTTGGAAAGTAAGTTTCATGTCATTTTGCGGTGTAGCGCCAGCTATGAGCTTCTGACCGTTCCACTCCGTCTCGTCCACAATCTTGTCGATTTCCGTGAGAAGCTGAGAGATCTGTTCCTTGATAGCTTCCCGCTCCTCGGTTCCGAGCGCATCGTTTGCGGCCTGTTCCGCCTTGTCGCGAATGAGAAGCAGAATGTCATTGATCTTCGTAAGGCCACCCTCTGCCACGGCAAGAAGATTCTTGGCATCGCCGATGTTATCCAATGCTACGCCAAGACCGCGGCTCTTATAACTGAACTTGGTTGCGATAGTGAGACCAGCCGGGTCATCGGCCGCCTGGTTGATCCGCTTGCCAGTTGCCAGCCTGAGCTGGTGGATTCCAAGCTGGTTGTTCACAGCTTTCAGCGCGTTCAACGCGTTCAGGCCCGATATGTTCGACGCTATTCGAGTGAGATCACCCTGTGCCATCTTTCTTTACCTCCCTGTTCTTTCATCCCGCAGCCTTGCTACGGGTCGAGGATCCGTCCTCTTGCCGCGCTTTCTCACGCGGAGCGCGGCCGCATCCGCCGGGGCTGTTCGGTACGCCGGGACGCCCGTTCCCGTTTCAAGCGACCTAGGCTACCACCCTCTCACCTCCCTTTCCCATTCCGCGGCGTGGAGCTACTGCCCTTATATCAATATCGGCAAGCCGCTGCAGTCCTTTAGTGGGCAGAACCCGAAATGCACGTCCCAGGGGCCGAGCAGCATCAACTTACTACGGCAATGCCGCCCTCCGTCGCACTACCGTCGCCGGTCAAGGTCTTGAACGCGTCAGTCAGCTCTATAAGGAGATTAAGGGCCTCGATGTCGCCGGGCAACGACCGTAGCGCCTGGAGGTACGTTGCAAATGCCTCCCTGGTGTTGCCCAGCCGCAGCTGAGTGTCGGCAATCTTCGCGAGCAAGGCCCCGTCTCCCGCACCGCTGAGCCTGGCCGAACCCGCATATAGCTCCAGAGCACGAGCAATCTCGCCCTCTGCGAACAGCCGGTCTCCTTCCCCGAGTTTCCTTGCTGCTTCCTCCTTCAGGACGTCCCTGAGCCGTCTAATCCGCATGCTATCCTCTTCGCCTGTTCCGGTCCTGCTCTGATCGACCCGGTCGAGGGCCTCTCGGACGGTGTCAAGGTAATCATCACTTCTCGGAACAAACTCCGCTGCCGCAGCAAGCACCTCTATAGCTCCCAGGACATCCCCCAGGCGCATGCTGCACCTGGCAGCCATGGTATAGGGCTTCCAGGTATCCAGGGACATATCGAATACCAGTTGCTCACCGCCGGTATCCAAACGGTCCGTCGGGCGATCCGACGCGAGTGTGAGGAATATGTCCCTCGCCTCCTCGGCCTTACCCTCCTTAAAGAGTTGGACAGCTTTCTGATAAAGAGCTTCCTTCGAGCCGGGCAGGATCTCGAGCGCCCGGTCGACGACCTTCAATGCGTCAGCACGTCGCCCTTGCCTTTCATACGCGTCTGCGAGGAGCAAGAGGACGTCAACGCGGCCCACATTGGTTTGGCGTCTGGCCTCGTTATCCATGGACTCAAGAGCAGCCAAAACTCGCTCGATCTCGCGCACGGCCTCAGGAATTCTGCCTGCAGAAAGAAGCATCGACCCGAGCTTGTACCGGTAGTACGGGTTGTCATCAGCCTCCAGGACTCTCTGGAGAAGGCCGATGTTTCGGCGCATCTTATCGCGACCCTGCACGACATCTTGCTGATACCCGTGGTGAATAACGGTGAACCCTGCCAACGTGCGTGGAAGCCGGGATGCAGAGAAAAGCTCTGATGCATGCGATACGGGTCTCTCGTGAATCAGCCCTTCGTACTGGATGCCCACGTGGTTCGGAAAGAATCTCGGGAAATGGTGCTGCGTTTCGTTGCCGGAGCCACTACGGTTGACGATCCTGGCTGCGTAAATCGCCTTCGGACTCCACCCTCGTGCGACTGCCTTCAGCGCCTCGCCTGCACCGGCATCAAGCCGCTCATCCGCATCGAGTACAAGTATCCACCCGCAGGTCGCATGCTTCAGGCTCTCGTTGCGGGCGGCGGCGAAATCGTTGTTCCACTCGTAGTGGTAGACCTTCGCGCCGTACTGGCGGGCGATCTCGACGGTGCGGTCGGTGGAGCCGGTATCGACGATGATGATCTCGTCAACGACGTCCTTAACGCTGTCAAGGCAGCCGGGGAGGAACTCCTCCTCGTTCTTCACGATCATGCAGAGGCTGATCTGGTGCTGCTTCTCGTTCTTCATGCGTCTTGCCTGGGCTCGTTTCTTCCTCTGTCTTTTCGTTGCGTGTTTACTGGCCATCGCCGGACCGCGCTCCTCCGAACCGTGTCGTATCGCGTCTATTCATCAATATCGGCAACCGTCCTCGTCTCTTTAGCCTCACCAGTTTGAAAAGCACGCCGGATGGCCGGGGTACGTCGGGATACCACGACTGGATTCATGGGACTGTCGGCTACTGCCAGCCCATAACAGTATCATGAGTTGCGATGGACGAAGGTGGCTGGATTTCGCCTATATCCCACGCGTGCACTGGTCGTTTTCTTACCACCTGGCCCTCGTCACAGCCCGAGGTGATCGTCTTCTGGCCAGGTTCAGCGGGACTGTGGACGCCAAATGGCCACCGCCCTCCGCCAACCTGGGCGCTTTCCGACCACCCTGCGCCCGGCACGGGGCAGGGTGGCCGTTCTCCAGCCAGGTGCTAAGGGAAAGTGAAGGGAAAACCGCCACCTCTCGCTGTCATACTGGGCACTTTCGCACCACTCGGTGCTCACAAGGAGCGGATATGGTCGGTCTTGCTCCAGGTCCTTGCGAAGAGGTGGACGGAAAACAACCACCGTCTCCCGTTTGCCTGAGCGTTTTTCGGCTGATCGACCGCGTCGGCCCAGCGCGGTGGTTGATTCTCAGCCAGATCGTGCATGACACGTGGTCAGAAACATGCCAGCGGCGCGCCAGCCGTGGTCGTCTGGCTACCAGTTTGCCGCGCGCGTCGGACGGGCTGGTTGCTTTGGCGCCATCCGACCACCCGAGACCACCCGAGGGTGGTGAGTCTGCATCCAGAGGGTATACACCCGACAGAAGGGATGCACTCGTCTACAGTAGGTCGAGGCGCATTTCCCCGAGGGAAAGGCAGGAAAAACCTAAGACAATGGCGAAATGTGCCGATACTTGTACCAAGGGTTGCGCGGATACCGCAAGGTCGCGGATACCGGAAGGTTGGGGATACCGGGAGGGGTGAGCCTTTCATGAGGTCTCGGATCCGGTTCGGCGTGGGGTTCAAAATCCTTGCAAGCTTCCTGGTGCTTCTGCTCTTCATGGCCGTCATCGGCTACTTCGGCCTGCAGGGGGTCTCCACGGTCAGCACCAACCTGGGGAAGATGGTTGACGAGCAAATGCTGCGCCTCATCCAAATCGAGAGGCTGAACGGCGCGTTTGAGAGGTTCACCATCGCCCTCCGCGGCTTCCTTCTCCTGGGTGACTCGAGGCTGCAAAGCGCTTTGAAAGCGGCCGATGCAGACATCCAGGAGCAGTTTGATGCGCTGTCTGGCGCCACCGTAGCCGTAAAGAGAGAGGGCGAATCCGCCGACGAAAGCAAGACAGTCGCAGACATACTGCACTCGTGGGAGCAATGCCGGAGCACGATCTTCAACTACATCGACAACGGCCAGCGAGGCGAGGCCCTGGGTTACATGATGTCCGAGGGCGACAGTATCATCAACACCATTCAGGACGAACTCGCGACGGGCCTCAAGGCATACCAAGATGCCGCGGCATCGGCCGGTGAGGCAGCGAAGATAGCGGCAAGGAACGTGCAGGAGCGAGCCATAGCCATCTTCGCAGCCGCTGTGGTGCTAGGGCTCATCCTCGCCCTCACACTTGCCGCAGGCATCACGCGCCCGACGAGAGCCCTCGCCCGCGCGGCCCAGGAGGTCGCCGCGGGCCACCTCCAGGTCGAAGTGCCCGGCACCAAGAGGCACGACGAGGTAGGCGTCATGGCCCGGGCCTTCTCCGAGATGGTCACGAGCCTCCGGACCGTGGTGGAAGAGCTGCTGAGCCACGCCAAGCAAGTGGCGTCCACCGGGCAAGAGGTTGCCGCAAGCGCCGACGAGGCGGCCACCGCCACCGAACAGGTGGCGAAGACCATCGAGCAGGTGGCAAAAGGCGCCGCAGAGCAGAGCACGAGCGCTCAGACCACGTCCACGGCCACAAGCCAGCTTTCGACAGCCATCGAGCAGATAGCCAAGGGCGCGCAGGAGCAGGCCTTCTCGGTGAACGAGGCCAACACGGTGGTCGCGTCCATGGCCCGCCTCATGGAGGGGGTCTCGAAGGCCGTTGACTCGCTCATCGAGGCAGCCGAGAAGAGCCGCGCCGCCGCAAGTAGCGGCTCTCGTGCCGTCGACGACGTCGTAGCGGGCATGGACGACATTCGCAAGCAGGCCGAGGCGGTTGCCACAGGCATCAAGGAACTCGGAGCACACTCGAGCGAGATCGGCAAGATCATCGAGGTCATCGATGACATCGCCGAGCAGACGAACCTCCTTGCGCTGAACGCCGCCATCGAGGCGGCCCGCGCAGGCGAGCACGGCAAGGGCTTCGCCGTCGTCGCCGACGAGGTGCGCAAACTTGCAGAGCGCTCCGGCAAGGCGACCAAGGAGATCGCGGGCCTAATCAGCACCATGCAGCGGAGCATCGAGATGGCGAGCAAGGCCACAGACGTCCAGGCGAGCCGCGTGTCCCAGGGAACTCAGCTTGCTGGCCAGGCCGGCCAGGCCCTTCGCGACATAGACGCGACCATGAACGCGATGAACGCAGAGGTGGAGAAGATCACCGCAGCCGTCAAGGAGCTTGAGTCGTCGAGCGCGCAAGTGGTGAAGGCAATGGACAACGTGGCCAGCATCACCGAGGAGAACTCATCGGCCACCCAAGAGATGACCGCGTCCGCTGAGGAGGTCCGCAACGCGGTCCAGGCGATGGCCAGCGTATCCGAGCAAACCGCGAGCGCGGCTGAGCAGGTGTCTGCCTCCACGGGTCAGATGAGTTCCGCCATAGAGCAGATCGCCGCGTCCGCTCAGGACCTCGCGAAGATGGCGGCAGACCTTGAGAAGCTGGTGGCGAGGTTCGCGTGAGACGAGGGGTTGCGGTCCTTGAGGGTATTAGAGGGGTTGCCGGTGCTTGCACGACGGGGCGTCGAGAATTTGGCGTGCCCGCGCGCCAAATTCGAACGAGGCGCGCCCCAAGCGCGCCGTCCCCGGAGGGCAACACCGGCAACCTCGGACAGGGCTCACCCGCTGAAAAGCAGCGCGGACTCATGACTTATGGCGATCTACGTAGGAACGAGAGGAGTGGTCACGGCATGTCAGCTTCAGTCAACGCGCCGGTCGGCGCAACGAACCTGAGGGATGAACCGGCGGGGGCCCGCGTCCAGGCGCAGGCGTCTTCCTCCGCCACGAAGCACGTCGTCGTGTTCCAGCTTGGCAAGGAGCTCTACGCCGTGAGCATCAGCGATGTCAGGGAGATCGTGCGCATGCAGCCTATCACGCCGGTGCCCAGCGCCCCTGATTACGTGGAAGGCGTCGTGAACCTGCGCGGCCAGGTGATCCCCGTGCTGAGCCTCGCGAGACGCCTGGGGCTTCCCGTCCAGCCGGTCACGTCTGCCACCCGCATCGTGGTGGTCCAGGCCGGGCAGGACACCATCGGAATGATCGTGGACTCTGTGGTGAAGGTGGCCCACATACCGGAGCAGGACATAGAAAAGCCGCAGGCTCTCACCAGAGAAGCGGCAGCTCTCGCATATGTGGTGGGCATCGCGAGGGCCGAGGACAGGCTCATCACTTTGATCGATCTTGAGCAGGCGCTTTCATTTGCCTCCACGCCCGGGCAAGTGCAGCGAAGTCAGTGAGCGTGGCCCCTGAGGCCGCCTCGTTCTCGCGCTTTATTTCCTCGTAGATCTCCTCGCGGTATATCTTGAGGTCGGCAGGCGCGGTGATCCCCAGCTTCACGTACGCCCTGCCGGCCTTCGTGTCCACAGAGATGATCGTCACCTTGATGTCGTCGGCGATGATCACGCTCTCACCGCACCTGCGCGTCAGGACAAGCACCGGCCAACCCAACCTTTCCCTCGCGGATGTCTTCGGGGAAGATATGCGCGGCGAGCGGAAAACCTGACCCGCGCAGAGGCACCTGCCTGCCCTTGCCGGTGCGCCCGTTCACCACAAGCGGCGCGAAGAGATTCGCCGTGGCAAGCAGGGGGTTATCTGGCACAGTCACGATCACATACAGGGACAACTCCTTCCGGTCGGTTCCGTCAACAAGGTCCGGGCATGCGCCGGCTATGTCGGGGTCGTAGTCGGGCCAGAAGAGGTGCGGATCCACCACTATAAAGGCAAGCTTCTCCGAAGTCGCGCGAAGCCACCTGAACGGGCCCCGTTCCTCGGGATCGACCAAGAGCTCGTACTCTCGGATGTCTTCAAAACCGAGAATACCCTCGTCAAATACGATCCTCACGCGGTCCGTCGTCACCTCCGGTCACCCCCTCCGGCCACCGCCCCTCCCCTGTCGTTCGTCACTCAATGGCGGTTATGAGCGTCGTCTGGTGCTCGGGCCGGGCAAGGTCCATCTCGGTGGACGTCTCCACCCACACGCCGTCCGCCTCTTGCTTGACGAGCCGCACCACCGGGCGCGTCACCATGCCGCGGGAGAGCCTCTCCACCACCGCGAGCTCCCCTGTGCTGAGGCGCACGAACGCCCCCTCGGGGAACGGCGATACACAGCCGAGCATGGCCCGCACCACGTCCTTGTCGAACTCGAAGCCGGCCGCGCTCATCATGTAGTCCACGACCTCGCCCGGAGTCATATGCCTTTGGAAGCGGGACCGCACGAGCATGGAGCTGTACGCGTCAGCACACGCGACGATCCGCGAGAACGGGTGGATGTCGGAGCCCCGCAGGCCCCTGGGATACCCGCTCCCGTCCATCCTCTCGTGATGCTGGGCAACGATGGCTTTCGTAAACGCCGAGATCCTCGGGTGCTGCCGCAAGACCTTCACGCCGAGCTCGGGATGCGTGCGCATTTGCCTCGCCTTGTCGGGCGACAGCCCCTCGCCCTCCGTGTAGCTCGCTTCCGGCGCGACGGGAACAAGCGCCATGCCGACATCATGGAGCAACGCCCCCAGCCCGATGTCTTGGATACGGGCCTTCTCCCCCATGGCGAGCGCGATCGCCACCGAGAACACCGCCACGTCGAACGAGTGCACGCACTCGTATTCGTCAGGCTCGTCGAAGAGGGTCCAGGACACCAGCACGTTCGGCGCAGCCTTGGACACGCCCGACCTGATGTCCTCCACGACCTCGACTAGGTCATCGTAGGGAGGCTCGACCGCGGGACCTCCGGCCTCTCTGAGCTGTGAGAAGAGGTCCTGCATGATCCTGATGGCGCGGTCCCTCACGTTATCCGGGACGATGCCTGCCCCTCGTGCAACCAACGGTACCACCTCGGTTAGAACGAACGTTGTCACGCCCGGCCGCCTACGCCACGCCTACGCGACGACCGGGTTCCGCTTTCGGTAAAAGAAGGGCGAAATCAACTCGAAGCCGAGCTCGGATGCTGTCATGATAGTCTCGGTGCCCCCGATGAACAGAACGCCGCCCGGCCGTAAACTGGCGTTGAAGCCCTTGAAGACCCGGGCCTTGGCATCCTCGGTGAAGTATATCATCACGTTCCGGCACAGGATGAGGTCACAGTCCTGCTCGTACGGGTCGGCCAGCAGATTGTGGACCCGGAACTCGACCATTTGGCGCACCGAGTCTTTCAGCCTGAGCTTGTCGCCTTCGGCCATAAAGTATTTCTTCACAAGCTCCGGCTTTACCTCTTTGACATCGTCGCGCGTGTAGATCGCCTCGCGCGCAAGGCGGATGGCGGATGCGTTTATGTCTGTGGCAATGATCCGGTGCCTCGTGCCCGGCGCGACCTCGCTCAGGATTATGCCCACCGTGTACGGCTCCTGGCCTGTGGAGCAGCCTGCAGACCACACCTTGAGGTTCGGGCGCGTCTTCAAGAGGCCCGGGAGGATCGTTCCAGCGAGCTCGTCAAACTTTTCACGGTTCCGGAAGAAACTGGATACGTTGATGGTCACGAAGTCCACGAATTCGCGGAGCACTGCGGGGTCCTGCTCCATTGCGCGCCAGTACTCGAAAAGGCTCGCATATCCGGACCTCGTGAGCGCCGCGGACAGCCTGCGCTTCATCTGGTTTTCCTTGTAGCAGCCCAGGTCGATCCCGGCTGCCTGCATCACTTTCCACCGGAAAAGGCTATAATCCATGTCTTGCACGTATACTGCAACTCCCGAGATGCATAGTCGCGCCGCCGTTTCTGCTGCTCGTGCCGCAATTCCTGTTGTCGCCTGGCCGCCTATCGGATTTGGTTGACCATCTGCACGATGGCACCGGCCACCTCCTGGAGCGGAACCACCAGATCCGCGAGCCCTTGATCGACCACGGCCTTGGGCATACCGTATATGACGCAGCTCGATTCGTGCTCTGCTATGGTCCTCCCGCCCGCCGCCTTGATGGCGGCCATGCCGGCCGCGCCGTCCCTTCCCATTCCGGTGAGCACCACCCCGACGAGCCGGTCTCCGTACACCCGGGCCGCGGACTCCATCGTGGCGTCCACAGACGGCCGCACGCCATTTCGCGGCGGATCGGTGGAGAGCGCCACCTCCCCGTCAGCGGTGAGCAACATATGGTATCCGCCCGGTGCCACGAACGCCACCCCGTCCGTAAGCTTGTCGCCCGACTCGGCCTCCTTCACAGCTATGGCTGAGGTCTCTGCGAGCCTCGCGGCCAGCGACTTTGTGAAGCCAGGCGGCATGTGCTGCACGATAAGCACTCCGGCAGAGAGGTCGGCGGGCAAAGCGGGGAGGATCTGGTTGAGCGCGGACGGCCCCCCGGTGGAGGCACCGATGACCACAACCGTGTCGCACTCTTCGCCCGGCCCGGCGCCCTGCCTCGCCCCCTGCCCGAGATGACCGCGCTCTCCTCGAGAGGCAGCCTCCCCTGGAACGCCTGAAGAAGGACGTGGTCCACCCCCGGCCGTCCCGTCCACGCCGGGCCTCGCGAGCCTGGGAACATGTACCCTGGCGCGCGCCGCCAGCTTCACCTTGGCAACGAGCTGGTCCCGCACCTCACCCAGGCCCACGGTCATCGAATGAGACGGCTTTGCCACGAAATCGACCGCGCCGAGCTCCAGCGCCCGGATGGTGGTAGCCGCGCCCTCCTGCGTCAGGGCGCTCAACATGACGACAGGGACGGGGCGTTCGCTCATGATGGCCCGCAACGCAGCAAGCCCGTCCATCACCGGCATCTCCACATCCATCGTGATGACGTCGGGCTGGAGAGCACGAGCCTTCTCCACAGCGGCCTTGCCGTCCCTGGCTATGTCAACGACGGTGATGTCTGGGTCCGACCCCAGCATATCCGAAACCACTTTACGTGTAAAGGCCGAGTCATCCACAACGAGGACTCTGATTGGTAGGTTCACGACGGAATCCGATCTCCCCCGTCTCGGCCGCGGCCGCCCGGCCGTCAGCCGACCAGCTTCTTGAGGGACGCCAGCACCTTGTCAGGATCAAACGGTTTCAAGAGGTAATCACGTGCCCCGGACATGATGGCCTCCATGACCAAAGACTGCTGGCCCACGGCGGTGCACATGATGACCTTGGCATGCGGGTCGCGCTTCTTGATCTCCTTTAGAGCGGCGATGCCGTCCATGACGGGCATGGTGATGTCCATGAGGACCGCGTCGGGAGCGCTCTCCATGTATTTCCTGACAGCCTCCTGCCCGTCTTGTGCCTCCTCGACCTGATAGCCGTGCTCCTCCAGGAGTTTGCGCGACCTCATCCTCATGAAGGCCGCGTCGTCCACGATGAGCACCTTGGGCACCTATATCACCCCGTTCCCCTTTGCGTTGTCCGAGCTCAGCGCATTGAGGATCGTTGCGAGAGAGTTGTTGGTCGGCACAATGAAGAACAACGCCTCGACGCTCTCAAGGCTTTGCTTGAGCACCGTCTGGGCTACCAGTGCGTCCGTACCACCGTCCGCGCGGCCTGCGCCGCCGGCGGGCCGCCCGCCCACGCATTCTCCCCCGGTGCCGGGCGACGCGGCCTCTTCATTGGTAGCCACCGAGGCCTCCAGCATCTTCGCAACAAACGTTTCCCCGTCCAGCACGGGCGGGGCGGGCATGGCACGCAAGCCGGTGGCCTCCGCCAGTGAGTTCAAAAAGAAAGATCCCGCGAGGTTGCCTACCTCACACAGGGCTGATCCGCCCATCTCCGTCAGACTGGTGGTCGTTCCCGGCTTGTTGCCCATGAGAATGTCCACCAGGCGGTAGGCGCTAGCACGCGGGAAGATGAGGATGACATCACCCGTAACGTCACCTGTGAGCCCGATCCTCACTCCGACAGTGGGTTCTTCCACGCTGTGCTTCGACGCCTTGGCGATGTCCCGGCACGCCACGAAACACACGTCGGGCACGCTCATCTCGATCTTGCGGCCTATCATGTCGGAGAGCACCGATGCGGCGCTCTCCATGCCTCTCGCCAGGATACGTTTCAGCGTATCGAGCTCGCTAGCACTGTAATTGATACTCGAAACGATCCTCGTTCCCTCCCTCATAACCTGAGCCCGACCCCGAGACATGGCTGCGGCCCACGGCCTTCTCCAGCACCCGCGCGACATCCAGGATCAGAGCGACTCGCCCGTCACCGAGAATGGCGCCACCCAGGACGCCCTTGGCACGCCTGGCGAGCCTGCCGAGGCTCTTGATGACTATTTCCTGCTCCCCGAGGAGCGAATCAACAATGATCCCCACCCGCATGTCCTCGTACCGCGCTACTACCACGAAGGCCCGCCCGCGAGCCCGCTCACCAGACTGCTCATCCGAACGGCTCGTGGCTGGCTCACCAGCCGGCTCGCACCCCCCGACGCTCGCTGCGGAGCCCCCGCTGCCCTCCCCAGACGAAGCCGGTGCACTGGCGTCGTCTCTCCGCGCGAAATCCCGCAAGTCAAACACCGGCAGGACCTTGCCCCTCAGCACTATCGCGTGCCCCTGCCCGACTGGTTTGACCTCGGTAAGCGAGACGCGAGTAACCTCTACCACGGAAGACAGGGGGATTGCGAATTCCTGGCCACACGATTCGACGAGGAGAGCTCTGAAAACCGCGAGCGTGAGCGGCACCGACAAGACGAAAGCCGTTCCCTTCCCGGCAGCGGTGTTCACACGCAAGGTGCCACCCAGCTTCTCGATGTTGGTGCGCACGATGTCCAAGCCGACCCCGCGTCCCGACACGTCATTCACCTGGGTCGCGGTGGAAAAGCCCGGTTGGAAGATGAGCTCAATGGCCTCCTCGTCCGAAAGGGCCGCGGCCACCTCGGCGGAGATCATCCCCTTTCGCAGCGCGGACTCGCGGACCCGCTCGAAGTCGATTCCTCCGCCGTCGTCCTCCACGGTGATGACCACGCGGTCCTCCACGTGTCGGGCAGCCAGCCGCACCCGCCCCTTTTCGGGCTTGCCGCGGCGGACACGCTCTTCTGGCGGCTCTATGCCGTGCCCGACGGCGTTCCGGAGGAGATGTATGATGGGATCCGCGACCTCTTCTATCAAGGCCCGGTCGAGCTCAGTATCCTCGCCTTCCACGACGAACTCCACCAGCTTGCCAGAGCTTGCGGCGGTGTCCCTGACCATCCTGGGGAAGCGTTTGAACAAGCTCGAAAGCGGCGTCATCCTGGCCTTCATGACCTCTTCTTGGAGCTCGGTCGTGAGCCGGCCCATGTGGGCGGTGATCTGCTCGAGGTCCCCGATGGACTCCGAGTGGCCGTCGAGTGACGCGAGACGCCTTTGGACCTCGGCGAGCCTGGCCTCGTCTATGGCAAGCTCTGAGACTATGCGCACCATCTTGTCAAAGGCCTCGATGCCGACCCGGATGGTGTCTCCCTGGGATCTTCCCAAGAGCTTCGGCACATCGGACGCTGCCGTCCCGGTCTCATCGGCATTCTCGCCAGCCCCGCGAGCGCCGTTCCCGCCGGCACCAGCGGCAGCCTCGGCCTCGGCCTTAGCCTCGGCCTCAGGGCGGACCTGAGCGCAAGCGTGACGATCAGCCCCGGCACCGGTGTTCACATCAGCGTCCCCCTCGCCGTCAACCCCCGCCCCGCTGCCTGCGGCAGCAGCACCGGCGGAAGATTCCGGGCCCGCCCCCGCCGTAGCACCGTGCGCGCCAGGATGCACGCAGCGCACCTCCACGCGCTCGACGTCGGGCACCTCGCCGACCTTGCGCTCCACCTCTGCCTCGCTCACGGGTGACCCGAGCAGCAGCACGGCCGAGAGGTCCAGGCCCGCTTTCTCAGCCTTGATGTCATCCAGCGACGGCTGCGTCCCGGCGACCGTTCCGAGCTCTTGGAGGGCTTGTATGACCTGGAGAGCACGCACGGGCGGCATCGCCGTGTCATCCGCGAACCTCACATGTACCTCATACGTGCCGACCCCCAGTGAAGCGGCGCTCGCGAGCCGGGCAACGAGCGATTCGACGTCGATTTCGCCGCCACCACCACGGGCGGGCTGGCCGCCGCCAGCGGTATCCAGCTCGGCGGCAAGCGCCCGTAAGCCATCCACCGCTTCCAAGAGCACGTTCACCAGCTCTTGGCGAGGCGCGACCCTGCCGTCCCGCATGGCCGCAAACACATCCTCCATGGCGTGCGCGAGCGTGGACATCCTGGCGTGGCCTACGGTTGCCGACGAGCCCTTCACGGTATGCGCTATGCGGAACATGTCCTGAAGGAGGGGCTTGTCGTGGCCCTCGCTTTCGAGCCTGACGATCTCCTCTTCGAGCGCTTCGAGCTCGTCGAGGGTTTCATCGAGAAAAAGCCTGATGTCCTCCGGAGTCAACGAATATCCTTCCGCCACTTGGCACCGACCCCTACCGCAAATAGTCCACAAGGGAAGTCTGCATTATTCCGGCAGCCGCCCCGAGGGCCGCCTTGTACACCGTCTCCTGCAACTGCAGGTCAGAGATGGCCTTGAACACGTCCGCATCTTCGGTCTTCGACAGAAGCGCCTCCAGCTCCACCTCGTCCTCGGACAGCTTGGCTGATGCCCGGTCTAGCCGTCGCACCTTCGCGCCGACGCCCGTGACGAGGTTCATGATCCGGTCTTGAGCCGCCTCGGTGGCACTGACGTCGGACGCGATATCGTCGTAGTACGTGGATGATGCATCGCCTGCGAGGAGGTGATCCCGGAGGTCCACGAGGATCTGGAAGAGGTTCCTATTGCCCGCCTCGCTGATGCCCTGCATGAACACCTCGCCGCCGTTCGCGTTGACCTGCATGGTCGTGCCGGGCTCGACTTCGACCTGCTTGCTGCCGTCGAGACCCTCATAGGTAACGGTCGTAACGGTAACGCCCGATGCGTCAGTGTTCTCTGTCAGCACAAAGGGCTTCGTGAGGGTCTTCAGGCCGGCGAAGATGTACCTGCCGTCGTATTCCGTGTTGGCGAGGTCCACGAGCTCGGCGATGAGGCCGTTCACGTCCTGCGCGAGCGCCTGCCGCTCGTCACCGGAGAGAGTGCTGTTCCCGGCGCGGAGCGCGGCGTCGGCGGCATTCTGGAACACCTCCTGTGCCTTCATGAGAGCCCGTTCGGTCGCGCCGAGCCAGTCCCTGGCATCGTCTATGTTGGTCTTGTGTTGCGCGACCCCTGCCCGAAGCGCCCGGATGGCCATGCCCCGCGAGGCGGCGATCGGGTCGTCTGATGGTTTCCGCACCCGCTTCCCGGTGGATATGTCCTCCGAAAGTCTCTGCATCCGAGCAAGTTGCTGGCTGATGTCCCTGGAAAGGTTGTTCAGAAGGTAACTCGTGCTCACACGCAACCCCGTCACCCCCTCCCGCTACTGGATCGCGGGTGTTACCTAGGCCTACCGGCCTACGATGCCCGTGCCGTTGATGAGGGTATCGAGCATCTCATCAATGGCTGTCGTCAGCCTGGCCGCTGCCTCGTACGCCCGCTGATAGCGCATGAGATTCACCATCTCCTCATCGATGGAGACCCCTGAGATGCTATCCTTGTTGTTCGTGTATTGCTGCAGCGTCGCGTCGTGTACCTGCGCCATGTGCGCGGCCTGCCGCGCGCACGTCCCCACGTCGGCGACGATCTGCTGATAGAATCCCCCGAAGCTCACCTTGTCCCCGCCCATCGTGAGCGCGTCCTCGAGACCTGCAATGGCAAGCGCGACCGAGCCGTCCCCGACAAGCCCCGGCTGTGCGGCCGCGGCCACCTTCGCCACGTCTCCACCGGCGTCTGGGTCGAGGTCCGGGTTCACTGAGAGAGTGCGGCGCCCGGCGTCATATACAAAGAAGTCGATGCCGTGCGTCGGGGTCAGGGCATCGTCTATGCCATAGCCGTCCTTATGGAGCTGGTTGACCTCGTCAGCGAGCGTGGTCACGAGCTGCTCCACGTCCTTGTAGTACCCAGTGACATCGGCGTTCCTCGCCTGCAGCAGCCCGCCCACTTCGCCTCCGGTGGCTTCCACCGGACTCCCATCGTTCGCCCAGACCATCTGAGATCCCAGCTCGGTTGCCCCAGGGTCGAGCGCCTCTCCGGGCAGAGTCCCGGACTCGAACCGGAGCTCGCTTGCGGCGTCGCCGCGCACGAGCTCTGCAGAGCCGACTTGAACGACTACGGACCCGTCCTGGGTCTCGAAGGCGCTGATATTGATGAGCCGTGATAGCCTCTCGATGGCGACATCTCGCGCGTCCTTGAGGTCGGCAGGATCGTTCCCGATCGCCGTGATCCTCACGATCTCCTTGTTCTGCGCAGCGATCTCCCTGGCAAGCGAGTTGATCTCGTCGACGCGCGTGGCTATCCCCTCGTCCAGGTCGCGCGCAAGCTCGCGCAGGCCACTGAGCTCGTTGTTGAAGTAGGACGCAAGGGTCTTGGCCTGCTCCACCAGGGCCGTGCGGACGGCGATGCTCTCCGGACGCTTCGATAGCTCGTCCCACGCCGCGAAGAACTCGGTCAAAGCGTCGGCCAGCCCGGTATCGGAAGGCTCTCCGAAAACCGCTTCCACCTGCGAGAGCGCATCGCTCTTGCCTTCCCAGAACCCGAGGGATACCCCAGCCTGGCGGATTCGGCTTTCGACGAACCCATCGAAGACGCGCTTTATCCTGACCATCTCGACTCCCGTGCCCACCGTGCCAGGCCGCTTGAAGCCGGCCCCGGTTTCCACCACGTACCCCGGCGTGGCCGCGAGCACGGGCTCACGCCGCACGTAACCTTGCGTGCCGGCGTTTGCGATGTTGTGGCCGACCACTTCGAGCGCTCTTTGTTGAGCAACCAAGGCGCGCCTTGCGGTCTCAAGGCCGAGAAAAGTGGAACGCATGCGGCCTTCCCGCCTTTCTTCTCAGAGCGGTGGTGTTCACTGAATACGTGTTCCGGCCATCACGGCACGCGTACACCCGAGTCGCGAAATCGACGTAGTCGAGGATGTTGTTTATGAGCACGATGTTTCCACCGTTGATGACGGCGTGTTCCTCGAGGATGGGCGCAAGCTGCTGGAGGATGCTCCTGTACCTCTCGAGACAGCCATCCCCTGCCGAAGCCATGACCTCCTCACACGATACGCGGTCGCTGCCGCGAGACGCGGCGCCGCCGGGACGGCCGAGGCTGCGCGTGACCTCGCCGAGGAGCGCGAGCCTCGCGTTCATGACCGCCCGGACCTTCCCGATGAGGGCCTCAACCTCGCGCAACGTGGCTGTCAAAGCATCTACATCGAAAGAGACGAGAAGGCCCTGTTCCCGGCGGGAGAGGTCCAGGAGATCCCTGTGAAGGGCGGCCTCTTCCTCGAGAAGATCGAGGATCTCGTTGCACCGTTGAGAGATGTCGTGCATCTCGATTCACTCACCCCGCGTCGCCGCACGACGCTGGCCCAGGCACACGGCACGCACATGAGGTGGGGAAGCCGGCTGGCAGCCGGCAGCCCTCCTAGGACGGCCTCAGGAGCTTCCGGGCGACCATGTCGCCGCTCACCTTGTATGTGCCGGTCTCCAGATCCTTGCGAATGGTCTCAACCTTCGCCTTTCGCGCGGCAGCGATCTCATCGAGCCTTTGATGTGCGCGTTGCAACTCGCGTGCGCGGTCGGAGACCACGACCTCGTCCGCCTCCGCCTCCGCCTCCGCCTCCGCGCTTTCCCGTTTCTTTTGCGCCTCTTTGGCTTCCTTGGACTTCGTCGCCTCGGCTTGCTCCGCGTACCTGCTGAGGATCCTGCGGAGTCCCTCGTTTTCGACCTTCACTGGACGCACCTCTCTCCGATGCCGACTCGTTCTCGGTGATCTTATCGGCAAGTCGCGACAAGGTGTTTAGCCCTCCTTGGCATCATGCACGCCGCGGGGCCCGTCCAAACGGTGGCCTCCTAGCTGCGATGGCGTCGCGGACTGCCGTGACAGCTGTCTGTAAAGAATCTCGGCGAGACCGATGCCGCCCCGCGCAGCCATGGCTTTCGCGATCTCCTGGTCGAACATGCTCTGGAACACTTCTTCGCCGCGCCCGCCACCAAAGAGGTCGTCCTTCGGAACCGTCTTGCGCATTTCTTTGAGAAGCTCTTCCAGGAACACGGATTCCAGTTCCTGGCAGGCTTTCATCAGTTCTCGGTCGGTACCTGCGGAATGCGTACGAGCCCCGGCCTTCGCGCCCGCCACCGGCCCGCGCGACTCGGCAGCGGTGCCAAGCGAGGCTTTGACCGCGCCGTCCGACCTGGTGACACCGCTCATCATGTCCCCGACCAACGGTCTACCTCCTCCTCCCATCGGTCGTCCCGGCCCGGCCGCCCATGCGCCGTGAGAGACGCCCCGCCTGCCGCCGCCTGCCGCGCGGCCGCCTGCCTCGCGATGTGTCCGCGGCCCTTGGCCCCGCATTCATGGTCACAAGACTTCTATCTCCGCGAGAAGGGCGCCGCACGCCTTGAGCGCCTGCAAAATGGCGATGATGTCGCGGGGCGTCGCGCCAACGGCGTTGAGCGAGGACACGAGAGCGTCTACAGTGTCCATCGAGGAGACATCGAAAACCGTCCCGGCCGCCGTCGCATCGGGGCCGCCCTTGTCTCGCGAGGTGGAAGGGGATCCCTCGTCTCGGGCGGTGGAGGCGGACCCACCGTCAACGCTGGAGGAGATCTGAACGCGCAGGCTGCCATGGGAAACCACGGCCGGGAGCACTCTCACGTTTCCGCCGATCACGACCGTGCCTGTGCGCTCATTGAACACGACGCGCGCCGGAACGTCCGCGGTGACCGGGATCTCCCCAATGAGCGCGACGAGCCCCACGGGGTCGCCAGCATATCCCGCCGGCACTCGCACCTCCACGGCCCCCGCGTCGAGGGCCTTTGCAGTGCCATCCCCCAGGCGTGCGCAGATGGCTTTCGCTATGCGGTCGGCCGTAGCGAAGTCCGGTTGAGACAAAGACAGGGTGATCTTCCCGTTCTCCGCGCCGGAAATAGCCTCCTCAAGCTCCCGTTCGACCGTCGCCCCCTCCGGAATGGTGGCCACCGTGGGATGCGTTTTCTGGCGCGCCGTCGAACTGCCAGCCCCGCCGCCCAGCGAGACGACCCCTTGCGCCGCCGCGTACATCTTCTCGTCGGCGCCGAGGAGCGGCGTAAGGAGAAGGGTCCCTCCCTCAAGGCTCCGCGCGTCGCCGAGAGACGACACCACCACATCGAGCCGGTCGCCCACCCGTGCGAACGGCGGCAGCTTCGCGGTCACCATCACGGCCGCGACGTTCTTGACGCGCATCTGCTCGGGCGAGACCTTGACCCCGAACTTCATCAGCATGTTCGCAACCGACTGGACGGTGAACATCGCGCCGCTGGAGTCCCCCGTGCCCTTCAACCCGACCACCAGGCCGTAGCCGATGAGATCGTTCTCTCTCACGCCCTCAATCCGCGTGATGTCCTTGATCCTTGACTCTGCGCTTGCCACAGACACGAGCGCGACGGACTCGACCGCGGCCACCAACGCCAGCCCCACGAACACGGCGAAAAGTGCGGGCCTGAGCCTGAAGCCGCGTAGGCCGCGCGCGGTCCGCATGGCATGCTCGCTAGCTCGTTTCATTGCAGGTCCCACCTCCTGCTGGACCAATGGCTCCGTCCTTCCCGTCCCTAGAACAGGAAATCGAGCACCCCGGCGAAAAACCTCCCGAGGAACGACAGCAAGCCCTTCTTCTGCTCGACATTGAGCGAGCCCTCGTACTTGATCTCCGCATCCGCGATGTACGTCGAGAACACGGTGTTGTCGGCACCGATGTCCTCGGGCCTCACGATCCCAGTGATGACGATGTTCTGTCGCTCCCGGTTTATTACGAGGGCCTGCGTCCCTTCAATCCTGAAATTCCCGTCGGGCAGCACCTCCGTGATCTTCGCCGTCATTCTGGCCACGAGGCTCCCGGAACGGGACGTAGCGTTCCGCCCGTTGGACTTCACGTTCGTAGAAAAGCCCGTTTCGGGCAGGAACGAAAACATGCCAACTCCCTCGGCAACGGTAAGCCCGGCGCCTTTGCCGGTCGATGTCTGCGCATCGTTGCTCGCATACGACCTTTCCGAGATGAGGACGGTTATCAGGTCGCCGACCTGCCTTGCCCTATGGTCTGCGAATAGAGAGCGCGCATGGTCGCCCCACAGCGACAACTGGGGCTGCACGGCCCCTTGGTTGGCTCCGGCTTCGTCGGCCACGGCCGCCGCATGGGCCCCAGCGGGTGCCATGCTCGCGAGCCACCACATCGCCCCAAGGACGAGCAGGACTCCAACGCAACGCGGCCTAGGCCGTGCGCCGCGGAGACCTACGGTGAACCCACATCTATCGGACACGACGGCATCACCCCGCACACGTCGTTGTTGATTTGAGTCACGCAGCGCGGTGTCACATCGCGCGGACCACCTTCGCGGAGATCACCACGGCACGAATGATCGCACCGGACGCCGTGTTCCTTACGCGGATGCGAGCCCCCTCACACCCGTCCTCCAGTGCCTCTCCCGGGCTCGCTACGGTGACACCCGCAAGCGCAGCCTCGATGGTCACGGCGTCGCCCTTTCGCACAAGCGGCGGCCGCTCGACGCTCGATCGCGCGAGCACTTCCCCGGCGGTGATCGTGTGGCTCGCCCGCATGCCTACGACGGCGGCGGCATCGAAGAACACGTCCTGGGGAACGCGGCCGAGGTCCCGGGTCTCAAGCCGGATGTCCGGCGTCCCGATGATCTCGTGTCTCTGGATGGTTCTGGCGGCCACGACAACCGCTTTCGCCACGTCCACCCTTGCCCTTACCGGGAGAACCCTGTAAGCCTCCCCGTCCACCGACACGGTGACCCTAACGCTCGTGGTGCCGATGAACGTAGTCGTAGGCAGCGGCTCCACCTTGAGCGAGATCTCGCCGTCCGGCACGAGGACGCTCTCGTTCGGGTCGAGCAACACCGACACCTCTGCCTCGCGGTCGTCCCAGGGCATCGACGCCGTCATGTAGTCCCGCACGGCGGCTGCGATGGCGTCCGCTGTCACCAGCGTGGCGCGCGTTCTCACGACTATCGTGGTAGGGCCCGAGATGACCATTTGACCCGGGTCGAACCCAGCCTGCCTCAGCCTGATACGGACTATAGCGAGGCTTAGCGTGCGTTCCTGCCCCGGAAACGGCGCTCGGCCGATCTCGATCGCCTTGAGGCGAGAAACAAGGTCCGCCTCGCCGGGCTCGGGGCAAGACCCAACAAGGGGAGCACCCGCGCCGGGGACCGAGCCGGGGCTCCTATCTAGGCGGGAGCCGCGAAGACACTCCACGCTCGCGATATCTCCCAGCGTGATCACGGTCCCACGGACCTCGACCGGGCTCGTTATCTCGATCCTCGCTATCGTCCCCGGGTCTTCGGCGGCGCCCGGGCTTCCTATGGTGAGGAACAGCGCCCCCACGACGGCGATGGCCTTTGCGACGACGCCCAGCTTCTTGCAAACGCACCCGCATCGAGCACACGTGTTCATAGCCCGGCCATCCACCCTTGCCCCTTTAGCGCTTGAGGTTGTTCGCTATGGAGAGCATGTCGTCGGATGTCTGGATGGCTTTGGAGTTCACCTCGTAAGCGCGCTGGGCGATTATCATATTGACCATCTCTTCGACCACCTTCACGTTGGACATCTCCAGAAACCCCTGGGATATGGTCCCGAAGCCCTCGAGCCCTGGGGTGCCCACTACCGGCTGGCCAGAAGACGCAGTCGCGGTGAACAGGTTGCGTCCGATGGCGGAGAGGCCCGCCGGGTTCACGAACTTGGCGAGCTCGATCTTGCCGAGTTCCTGGGGCTCGCTCTCGCCCGACAGGATCACCGACACCGTGCCATCGGTGCCTATGGAGATGTCCACCGCTTCAGGAGGAATGGTGATCTCGGGCTCGATGGGGAAGCCGTCGGACGTGACGATCCTGCCCTCGCTGTCCTTCTTGAACGAGCCGTCCCTCGTGTAAGCCACGGTGCCGTCCGGCATGAGCACCTGGAAGAACCCGTCGCCCTCTATCACAAGGTCGAGAGGCCCTTCGGTCTGCACGAAATCACCCTGCGAGAAAATCCTTTGGATAGCGGCGGGCCTAGTACCGAGACCGACCTCTATGCCGGCCGGCACCCTCGCGCCCTCCGCCACGGTGGACCCGGACGTCCGGAGCTTTTGATACATGAGATCTTGAAAGTCCACCCTGCTCCTCTTGAACCCGTATGTGTTGAGGTTGGCCAGGTTGTTGGCGATCACGTCCATATTGAGCTGCTTCGCCAACATGCCCGTGGCCGCACTCCATAACGCTCGCATCATCTCTTGCTCACCGCCTTCGACCGAACTTCCCGTTGCACTCGATCTGCCTCGTCTGAACCTCTCCTGAACAAACAGCGAGGACGACCTTGCACCCGCACGGGGCGCGGTGCAAACGCAACGCGACGCGCCGCACACCCCGCATTCACCGGGAGAGCCGTCCTCCAACATACCCCGCCTTACCTCGTCCTGCCGGGACCGCCTCAGTCGTTCAGCGGCCCGTGGCCCCCGCTTGCGCGGTCCGGCCACCATACCGGGATCGTATCATGGATTCATGCCTGACGGACAAACCTCAGGCTACTCTCCCGACGTCGTTAATGGATTTGTCGAGGGTCCCGTCCAGAAACCACACCACTCTCTGGCACGTCTCGTACGCCCGCATACCGGCGATCATCTGAACCATCTCCGTCACGACGCTTACGTTGGACATCTCGAGGAACCCCTGCCGCACCACCGTCCCATCCGCAGCCCCAACTGGGCGCGCCGTCGCACCGGATGCCGCCACAAAAAGGCTGCCGCCCGCCTTGGCGAGCGAGGATGGATCATCGAACGCCACGATCCTGAGCCTCCCAACGAGCCGCCCATCCGCCGTGACCCGACCGTCGCCGCGCACCTCCACGGACGCCCGGCCGTCGGCGCCGGAAGGAGAGGAAGGAAGGGTTATCGGTCCGGACTCGCCGAGCACCGGCATGCCGTCCATGGTGACTAGCTCGCCACGGGAATTGAGGGTGAACGACCCATTGCGCGTGTACGCCTCACCCTGGGGGGTTTCGACCACGAAATACCCGTCCCCCTGGATGGCGAGGTCCAGAGGCGCGCCGGTCTCGATGAATGGCCCCTCGCTCGGATCAAAGCCCGTGCCTCTCACGTAAACCCCGGGTCCCAGCCCACCTATGGGAACGGTCCTCGCGAGGCGCCACGGAGCCCTGCTTTCGACTCGTACCGCCAGCTCGTCCGCAAACGCGCCGACCAGCGCGATGTCCTTCTTGTAGCCAGGCGTGTCGACATTGGCGAGATTCTGCGCGATCACGTCCTGCTGAAGCAGCCCCGCGACCATGCCGGATGCCGCCGCGTAAAGCCCGCGAACCAAGCTCTCACCCCCCTTCTTTCCAGCGTATGGGAGCGGCAAAGGGCCCTTGTGCCTTGAGCGGAGAACGTTCGCTCCCAGTGGCAAGCAACTCCCGTGCCAGAGTTGGCACCAAAGGAGACGAACGAGTCGGCCGGCGTCGCAGCGGGTGGGAAGGCAGCAGGCGCAAAGACTTGCGGCACACCCGTATGTGGGACGGGCCTCCATCCCTTTCCGGCCCCCCCGCAAAAGTCACTCCACGGGTGAGCAAGTTTTGCCCACCCCGTGAGCAGCCTGCTCCGCGACCAGGCAGAACCGCAGCGCACGACCTCTGACGTACGTCTCGTCGACCTGCGGCGAGTGGCTCCCTCAGGCGCAGGCACCTGGATACGTGCCGGCCGCGCGCGTGCGAGTGACGCCCGCGACTGATGGCGTCATGGATCGGCCTGTGCAGGAAATAGCAGATCCGGCCGAGAATACAAATTTCATCCTCGCGCGCTTGCGCAGCACAAAGAAGGGAGGTACGCTCCGTGAACGTGCTCCTGGTCTCGGCCGGTGAGAGACTGTACGGGCTCTCGCTCGACAACGTGGTGGAAGTCGTGCGGGCGTTGCGTTCGGATGTGAAGACTGCAAAGGGCAGGCCCGCCATAACCATCCGCGAGAGGGTCGTGCCCCTCGTTTGGCTCGCTGACGTGCTCGCCTCGCCTGGTGGCGGGCATCTCAAGGCGACGTTTCACGATCCGTTGCACACCCTTTCCCTCGACGAGGCCGTCGAGAAGGCCAAACCCGTGCTGGAGCAGGCCGCCCGCGATCCCAGAGCGGCATCCATGGACCCAGGCGCCGCCCTCGCGGTGCTCCGTGAATTGCTCGACGCGCATTGGTTCCTGGAGGTTGCATTCGTGATGAGGAAAGACGGCCGCGTCATCGCAGGCCCGATCGCGCGCGAGGGAGTGAAGATCGCAGGCGAGCTCGACATGGCCGCGCAGGATTGGTCTGCCCGGTCGTGGTTCCGCAACGCCATCCGAGGGGCGACCCACGTCACCGAAAAGTATGTGTCCGCAGCCACAGACTCGGTCTGCGTCACGGTCTCGACCCCGATAAGGAACGCATCCGGCGAGGTCATAGGGGTGATCGGCGCCGATGTTTCAGCGACGGTGGTGAGGGATCGGCTCTACGTAGTCATCGTGAACGACCAGGCACGGCAGGTCGGGGTGGTCGTGGATAGAATCGTGGGCAAGCGCGACGTCCAGGTGGAGCCCTTATCGTTCGCGTTCGCCGGCCCGAATCTCTTGGGCACGGCGGTCCTCGACGACGGCGCCATCGCCATAATCGCGGACATGGAAGGCATAATGAAAGCAGCGTCGTGAGGCACTCCGGGCCCGTCGAAGGAGGCGGGGCTAAGTGGGGGTGCAAAAACGCTCCCGACGTTTGCAAGGGGGTGCCGGTGATTGCACGAGGGGTGTCAAAATCCGGGCACCAGCCGGGCAGGCCGGATTTTGTCAAGGCGCCCTGCTTGGGGCACCGTCCCCGAGTGCAACACCGGCAATCCGGCAACTACTGGAAGAGGGGCGAGGACTAATGCGCCCTCACTTAGCTCTCATGACCATCGGGGGTGCCAGCGGCACGTCCGGGCCGGAGCTCGCGAGACGGCGAAGGCGCGCGGGGCGTGTCCCCTTGGGCGCGAGGGTACACGGTGTGCTTCCAATACCATGGGGCGTCAGTGGCCTTGAGCTGACGCCTCGTCCTGGGAAGCTTGTACAGCTCGTACTCGGCCACAAGCCACCACCGAAAATCGGGGATCCTCCTGCCCGGTTTCGGGGGTCGGAACTCGCGGCACAGCTGGAATGCTCCCCTGTCCGTGATAACGAGGTAATACTTGTGCGGGCGCTCCCAGTACTGTTTTAGTATGTGGAGTATACGGAAACACCGGCCGTTCCACCAGAAGCAGATGGGCTCAGGCGTCGGGGGATACCTGAACCCGACGAGCACGGACGCGTTTATGACCCTTACGACCTTTCGGAAGCCTTTGGCGTGTATCTGGACGCGGGGTCTTTTCTTTGGGGTCTTCCCCATGCGCCAGCCCTCCTCCGGAAAGGATACAAACGAAACCAGAGGAACGAGGAAACGAAAGGCCCTTGTTACATTATTGTATCGCAATTGGGCAACTTTTGGAAAGGGCGAGTTCGTATGACCGAGACGTTTCGCATGAGCGAGAGGCAAAAGGAGTACGTGGCGAGGTTTAAAGGCAAGCGGGCGGCCGTGCTCGGCATCGGCGCGAGCAACGCCCCGGTGATAAGGTTTCTCGTCGAGGCCGGCGCAAGGGTGACCGCATGCGATGTCAAGACAAAAGAGGAGCTTGGGGACGCGTACGAGAGAGTCGCAGGCCTGCCCGTCGAGTTCAGGCTGGGCCCCGGATACCTCGACGGCCTCGAGGAATTCGACATGGTCTTCCCTACCCCGGGGATGCCGCTTGACCTCCCAGAGCTCGTGAAGGCGCGCGAGCACGGAGTCCTGCAGTCGAACGAGGTGGGGCTCTTCCTCGACCTTTGTGAGGCGCCCGTGGTCGGGATCACCGGTAGCGACGGGAAAACCACCACCACGACCCTGGTGAGCGAGGTCCTCAAGGCCGCGGGCAAGAAGGTGTTCACCGGGGGCAACATAGGAAACCCGCTTCTCGCCGAGGTCTTCGGCATCACCCCGGATTCCATCGTGGTTTTGGAGCTATCTAGCTTTCAGTTACAGCCGCTTTCGAGGAGCCCGCACATCGGAGTGGTGTTGAACCTGACCGCCAACCACCTGGACCACCACAGGTCCATGGAGGAATACGCTGACGCCAAGAAGAATATCTTCAGGCACCAGGGGCATGGCGACTTCGCCGTCCTGAACTTCGACAACGCGTACACGCGCGCCATGGGGGACGAGTGCCCGGGCCGCAGGGTCTTCTTCTCGCGGCGCCGTGAGGTGCCCGGCGGAGTTTTCCTGCGTGGTGACGACATAATCGTGGCGATCCGCGGAGAAGAGGAATTCGCCGCAAGTCGGAACGACATACAGATCCCTGGCGACCATAACGTGGAGAACGTGCTCGCGGTCGCGGCCGTCGCTGCGCTCTGCGGGTGCGACTTTGCGGCTTTGCGCCGGGTGTTGCGGGAATTCAAAGGAGTTGCCCACCGAATCGAGTTCGTCGCAGAACTGGGCGGAGTTAGGTTCTACGACGACTCCATCGCTACGACACCGAGCCGGGCCGTCGCGGGGCTGCGCTCTTTCCGCGAGCCCGTGATCGTCATAGCGGGCGGGTCGGGCAAGAATGTGCCGTTCGACGAGTTTGCGGAGGCAGCCGTGGAACGCGCGAAAGCGGTGGTGCTCGTGGGCGAGACCGCGCCTCAGATACGGGCCGCCATCGAGGCGGCCGGAGCTGTGGCCGGAAGGGCCGTCCGCATGGTGGAAGCCCGCGGTTTCGAGGAAGCCGTGCATCTCGCCGCAGATGAGGCCTCGCCGGGCGATGTGGTGCTTCTTTCGCCTGCGTGTGCGAGCTTCGACATGTTCAGGAATTACAAGGAGCGCGGAGACAGGTTCAAAGAGATCGTGCGGGCTATGGCACGAGCGGGGGAATCGCAAGGCGATGACCTCGCTCCAATGACAGAAAGGGACTGAAGGAGGCCGCGGGTATGGCTGCAACAATCATCGACGGCAAGGCTGTGGCGAGAGATGTCCGGGCCGAAGTGGCCGCGGGGGTGGAGGAGTTCACAAAAGCGCACGGATTCCCACCCGGGCTTGCGGTGGTCATAGTGGGAGACGACCCGGCGTCGCGGGTGTATGTGGACAGCAAGAAGAAGATGTGCCGCACCCTCGGGATCTATTCCGAAGAACACGCGCTTCCCGTCGCGACGACCCAGCGCGAGTTGCTCGACCTCATCGAACGCCTCAACAACGACCCGAGGATCCACGGGATCCTCGTGCAATTGCCGCTTCCGGGCCATCTCGACGAGGGAGAGGTCCTCGAGGCCATCGATCCGCGCAAGGATGTGGACGGGTTTCATCCCGTGAACGTGGGGAAGCTCCTCGTAGGGGCCGAGTGTTTCGTCCCATGCACGCCCGCAGGCATCCTGGAGCTCATCAGGAGGACCGGCGTCGAGATCAAGGGCAAGCGCGCGGTCGTGGTCGGGCGCAGCAACATCGTGGGCAAGCCCGTGGCCATCCTGCTTCTCGCCGAGCACGCCACAGTCACCGTATGTCATTCGCGCACTCGCGACCTCCCAGCAGTGTGCCGCGAGGCGGACATCCTCGTGGTGGCCATCGGCAAGCCTGAGATGATCGACGCAAGCTACATCAAGCCAGGTGCCGTGGTGATCGATGTGGGCGTGAACGAGGTGGGCACCAGCGAGAGCGGCAAGCGCAAGCTGGTCGGGGACGTGAACTTCGACTCCGCGGTGGAGGTGGCGGGGTACATCACACCTGTTCCAGGCGGGGTCGGGCCGATGACAATAGCGATGCTCATGAGGAACACCCTCGAGGCCGCGAGGAGGGCCTCGCGCTGACCGGGAGCCGCTCTTGCGCACCGAGTTCGAACGAAGCGCGCGCCACAAGCGCGTCGTCCCCGGAGGGCAAGGCCGGCAACCTTCTCCATGTCTTCCATGCATCTCCGTCTTGTACATGTCTCCCTGGCCCCGCTCGAGTTGCGCAGGCATGAAAGGAGCTGTATACTGCAATTGCAGCAAGCCTGCACTCGGAGCCTTTGCCCCTTCGAGGCTTCGGCCTTTCATGGCTCGATGTAGCCTTCGACAGGGCGGGGCGTCCTTCCGGCTTCAGCATCCCGGCGTCGGCGCTCCCCGGGAGAGTCCGCGGGACCGCGGCGCCGAGGAACTTTTGAGGGCGCGCTGCGTTTCTAGTGAGTGATTGAGGCCCCGGCAGCGAAGGTCTCTCGGGGGCGCCGGGACGGCACAGCATGCCGGCACGGCAGGGAAGCAGGTGATGGGCATGTTGAACACGGAAGCCCTCGCCGGAGTCCGTTACAAGGAAAACGACGTGCAAGCCTTCGAGGAGCTCGTCAGGCGGTACGACCGAAAGCTCTATAACATCGCTCTAAGACTGACGGGAAATGCAGACGAGGCGAAGGATCTGGCACAGGAGGCCCTCCTACGGGCCTACCGCGGCTTCGGCAGCTTCCGGCTGGGCACGTCATTTGAGAAGTGGCTCTTCCGGATCGCGTCGAACCTCTACATCGATCGGCTTCGCAAGCAGCACAACGTGAGGTTCGAATCGCTGGATGAGCCGGTGCTCACCGCAAGCGGACAGGTCGAGAAGGCGTTGCCCGACTGGTCCAGCAATCCGGAAGACGTCGCGGAGAAGAATGAGCTCGCCAGGGAGATCCAGGGGGCTCTTCAGTCCCTGCCGCTCAACTACCGGCTGGCGGTGATCCTGTATGATCTCGAAGGGTTCTCCTACGAGGAGATCAGCGGGATACTGCATTGCTCCATCGGCACCGTGAGATCGCGCATACATAGAGGCCGGAGGCTTTTGCGTGAGAAACTCGCGCCGTACGTGAAGCCCGCAGCCTCTGCTGGGGCCAGGTGGTGATCGCGATGACATGCGAGAAGGCCATGAGCCTCATTTCTGCCTATCTCGACAAGGAGCTCGGGTTCGACGAGTATCGTCAGGTCGAGCTGCATCTTGCATGCTGCGAGGCGTGCTCCGAGGAATACGAAGCGCTCAAGGCCACCCAGGAGCTTCTCGGCACGCTCCAAGCGGCCGAGCTCCCCAGGGAGTTCTGGCCCGAGTTGCGCGAGAAGCTCGGTAGGGTCGCCGCCGAGGAGCGTTCTTCCGGCCTCGCGAGGTCCGGAGACTCACCCAGCAGCCCGCGGACGCACGAGCCTTGGTGGCGGGGCCTCGTGCTCGCAGGGGCTGGAATCACAAAGGGGAGTCTCCTCTCTTCCGCCGCTGTAAAGGGGCTGGTCTCGGCGGCGCTGGTCCTCTTGCTCGCGACCGCACCGATGGTTTGGAGCGCTCACAAGAGGTCAAGCGCGACCGAGGCTTCGTCGCAGATCGACAGCTTGGAGCCGTATTTCCACGACTACATCATCTCGGAGTACGATAGGCCTCTGTCCGACAAGACATCCGTCGGGTTCGTCGTGACTGGCCAGGCGGTCACGATGTATACATCGGATTTGCTCGGGCCATCAACCAGGGTCACGCAGGCCGGCAGCCTCAGGGACACGTCGCCCTCGGCTTTGAGCCCCGCGGGCACGGAGTACACGCTCATCTCGTACCCGAGGTAAGCACAGTCAACGAAGGCTAAGCGGAAGGGTTCACGGAAGGTGACCACCTCGTTATGAGCAAGAGGCTGGTTGCTGCGGTCGTCGTAGCGCTTGTTGCCATGGTCCTTGCCGGCATCCTGGCCTACCAGCCCGCAGCCCAAACCCAAACGAATACGAGCCCGAGGCTCGGTTCTCCACCAAGCCGGGCAGCTGGTTCAGACTTGGCCCACTCCTTGCTGAGGGCCGTCATAGAGAGGGGCAACGAGGTCAGTTTCAAGGCGACTCAGACGATAATTCTATGGTACCCCACAGGAAGCAGCGCGTGCATCACTAACGTCGTACACAAGGCCCCAAACCTCACCAGGACCGACTATCTCCCCTCGGCAACGGCTACGTCAGGCTATCGAGTGGTCATCTCGGACGGCGAATCGACATGGCACTATGAGCCGTCGCTGGGAGTCGTGTTTCACATGCCCGGCACGGCACCGGACAAGTCACGAGGAGGAAGCCGAGGAGGCCCGGGCGCTGACAGCCCCGGCACGGTCTCCGCAGCGGGAGGTGACGGGCTTGCGCTTATCGAGGCGAACTACGACATCTCGCTGGTGTCTACGGAGAGCCTCGCAGGTCGAAAGGCGCACGTGATAAAGCTCAAGCCAAAGAATCCGGGAAACCCGTCGCGGAGGATATGGGTGGACACAGAGCTTCCGTTCATCCTCCGGACTGAAAAGTACGGTCCGGACGGGTTCATATCGTCGCTGTCGTTTTACAATTATATTGAGTTTACGTCGCAAATCGACGATGATGTCTTTAAGCTTCAGGTCCCACCCGGCGTGGCCATCGTGACCATCCCTGGCACGGAGGACCTGATGACGCTGGAAGAACTCCAAAAGAAGGCAGGATTCGCCGTGCCCGTGCCGGAATTCGTGCCAGCCGGGTACGTCCTGGAGGGCGGCACTCTCACGAGACGCGGCGATGCCGAGGTAGCGCACATCCGCTTCACCGACGGGCTCAACACCATATCCTTTTTCGTGGAGCCGCCAGCGCCCAGGGCCGGCCGGAGACCCGGTGTTCCAGGCTTCTCGGACGACGTCGGCACAATGAATGTGGGCAGGCAAGTCGCCCTTGACGGCTCAAAGGGGCTGCTGGCCGACTACCAAGATGCTACGCTGGTGCGCTGGGAAGCATCAGGGTACGAGTTCACGCTAATCGGCGAGGTGGATGAGTCGCTGCTCCTCGACATGGCCAAGTCGGTGGATGCGCCCCAGCCGCGGACCCCGGCGAGGGACTCGTTCGGAGGCTCGGTGATCAAATTCTTCTACGAGTTCTTCTGGGCGGGTAGGTGAGACAGGACGCTTGTTCGGAGCCTATGGAGCCTGTGGAGTCCAGACTGAGGTGTTCTTGCCGAACTTGCGAGATGCGAAGACAAGACCAGAGATCGTAGATCAGGGGAGGCGTAAGCATCTATGAGATTCCGTGAGTCAATGAAAACGTACATGCCCTACGTGATGATCGCGGTGATAAGCGCCCTCGTCACCGGGGTCGTTGTCGTGCAGTTCGCCGGCAACCGCCCGACTTTCGCTGCCGGCGGCGACCAAGCCGCGGGGACGGCGCAGGTTGAGATAACGCCTTCGTCTTCGGTGGCTGCGGCCGCGCAGACCACGGGCGGGTTGTTAGGGCGCGATACCATCGCGAACGTGGCCGAGCGAGTGAGCCGGGCAGTGGTGAACATCGATACCAAGAGCACCGTGAAAGTGCCGGTGGTCCCGTTCGGCGACTTCTTCTTCGAGTTCTTCGGCCAGGCACCGTCGGGCAGCACCAGGGAAATGACCGTGCCGGCCATCGGAAGCGGCTTCATAATAAGGTCCGACGGCTATGTGCTGACCAATAACCACGTCGTTGAAGGGGCGAAGGAGATCGTCGTGACGCTCGCCGATGGCAGGAAGTTCAACGGCAGGGTCACAGGCACCGACTCCAGGTACGACCTTGCGGTCGTAAAGATAGATGCAACGAGGCTGCCCACCGTGGAGCTTGGTGACTCGGATCGTATCCGGCCCGGTGATCTCGCGATAGCCATCGGCAACCCGTACGGCCTGCAGCACACCGTCACCGCGGGGATAATCAGCGGCCTCGCACGTTCGATCGACGGCGACCCGACGGAACCCGGCATCTACATCCAGACGGACGCTGCCATTAACCGTGGCAACAGCGGCGGGCCGCTCGTGGACATCGACGGTCGCGTGGTCGGAATCAACACTGCCATAATACCGCAGGCTCAGGGCATCGGCTTCGCGGTCCCCATCAACGTAGCGAAGAACGTCCTCGATGACCTGATCGCCGGCAAGAAGCTGGTCTACCCATGGATCGGTGTGGGGCTCCAGGAGCTCACGCCCGACCTCGCGAACTATTTCGGCGTGAAGGACAAAACGGGCGTTGTGATAGCCTATGTCTACCCCGATTCTCCCGCCGAGAGGGCTGGGCTCACCGAAGGGGATGTCATTCTCAAGCTTGACGGAAAGCAGATGAAGACTGTCAGCCAGGTCCAGAAGGAAGTGCAGAATCGCAAAGCCGGGGACAAGATAACGCTCCAGATATGGCGCGATAGGGCTGCAAGGTACGTGACGGTTACGTTGGAGGAGAAGCCTGACGAAACCGAATGACGTCGCGGGCCACAAGGCGAGGCGTGCTTCAGCAGAATCCGGCCCCCAGGCAGGGGCCGGATTCTGATTGGGCAGCCTGGTCCAGGCGGGGGCGGGCCCCAAGTCACGCACAATCGTCCACACCTGAGGCGCGAGTCAACCCACCCGCGAGTGGGATGGGTGGGCGCCAGCCCCATCGCCCGGCCTGGCGGGAGCGGGGCGGGCACCGCTGGCCGCGGCCGTTGCTGAGAAGTCCTGTACCGCGTTGCGTCCCTCCTCGCCCGTGGCGAAGTTCTTCACAAGCCGCGACACCCTCTTGTACACGAGAAACGTGAGCGCCGAGTTGATGCCAGCCTTGAGGGCGTTGAAGGCGACCAACACCCACATGATGGACAGAACCTGAGCGCGCGTGTACCCGTACAGAACTGGCATGAGCATGAGGTTAGCTACGGGCATGAGAACCGTCATGGCCAGGGTGCCGCAGACAAGGGCGACAACCGCGCCGCCCCTCGTATGGTACCGCCTGTACACAAGGCTCGCCGTGCCAACCAACGCCCCGGTCGCGAGGAAGTGCATCAGCGCGCCGACCATCCCGTCAAGGCCCGTTATGAGTGCCATGAGCACCGCCATGACGAGCGTGACCACGAGGCCGGGGCCTGGGCCCAGGGCGAACCCGGCGATGAGCACCGGAACGTCCGCGGCCTCATAACGCAGGAAAGGCGCTGCAGGAAATATGGGCCAGTTGGCGAGGGAAAGAAGCACCGACAAAGCCGCCATGACTCCGAGCGTGACGAGTCGTTTCGTTCTGAAATGCATCTGTAAAGACCTCCTTGGAAAGCTTCTCGAAGACCCCCGCGCAACCCCGGGGCCGCCTGCCCGTCTTCCACTGCCCCGCCCCGCCTGGATTGCGGCAAGCGAAAAGCCCCGAGGCAACCGACCTCAGGGCTTGTAGGATCCTTTCTGGACCCACCATCTGCAAGCAAACGCTTGCGACCCTCTTCCATCCGGACTTTACCGTCGGTGCCGGTTTCTCGCCGGCTCTGCCGCGCTTCCGCAGCTCGTGGACTTGTCCCGGGGCTCACCCCGGGGCATCACCACCGGTCGGGAATTGGTCTTGCGCCAGCACGCCTGCATAGTAAGCGGCGCGCCGCGACACACCTCACCCTGCCCTGAAGGTCTCGCGCTATGCAATTGGTCTCTCCGAAGTTATACTACTCTTGTTCCACCGCCCGCGCAAGACCCCTCCGCAAGAAACCTGCGCCGTGCGGCGGCAGAGGGGACCGGTGCCCAAATCAGCACGCACTTCGCCAGAATCCGGCCCGCAAAGCCGGTGCCCGGTATCTGACACCCATCGCGCGCAAGGCGGCGACCTTTACCAAGTCACAAGAACACCTCGCCTTGAGCCACCATTTTTACCTCTCCCTCCAGGCGGACCATAGGCGCCTCTCCCGCCCACGATCGGTGAGCAAACTCAACGGTCACGTACAAGACTCCTCCGGGTTGCCTCGACGCGAAGCGCCCGGGACGTGACGTTGCCACCGACCTTGCCAGTGCCACCGCCACGGCGCCCGAAGCGCAACTCGACTCCCAGATTGTGGTGCCCGTGGCCCTGACATGCACGAGAGGTACCACGCGTTCGCATGCATCCTCGCCTTGGGCCTCATGGTCACGCTTGTCCTCACCGTCTTGGTCTTGTCTGTCCCAGCCCCCACGTCCGCGCCCACCGTCGCGCCCGTAGCAGAACATGATGCCAACGCACGGGTCTCGCTCCAGTCCCAGCACGCTTGTCAACCGAAAGAGGACGTCCTCGCGGGGCGCCCACTCATCGGCATCCAGCACTACATGGGTTATTCCGGGCAACGACACAACAGCCACCGAGCTCTGGCGGGCGCAAGATGGGCTCGCCTGCAGAGGCGTTATCCTCGCCTGCTCGGGCACGGGAACCGGGTCGAGAATGAAGATCGTGGTGTTCCCGGTCGGGTTCAACTTGGCAAACCGCAGCCTCATAGCCTCATGGCCGCCCTTCCGCCCCTGCTTTCACCTCTTGCTGTTCCGTCCCGTCCCGGCGCGTCCAGTCCCATTCCAATCCTATACGCGCACCAGGCCTGGTTCTGGCCTACACCTTGACGACGCGGCCCGCCGCGCGGCCCGCTCCTACGCCACCGACCCTGGCGAGAAGGCCGCCACTACCTGGGCGATCTTTTCTTCCACGATGAGCCGCGCCACCGCCTCGAGATCCGGGTGAAGCCACCTGTCTTCTTCAAGGGGCGGCACGACCTCACGCACCACGTCGTAGATGGCGCGCGTAGCAGGCGCCAGGTTCTGCGGTCCCCTGAAGTCCGCGGCCTGACAAGCGCACATGAGCTCCACGGCCAGCACCTTGGCGACGTTGTCCACGACCTGACGTGCCTTGCGCGCCGCGATGGTGCCCATGCTGACGTGGTCTTCCTGGGATGCCGACACGGGAATCGAGTCCACGCTGGCCGGAGACGAAAGCACCTTGTTCTCGGAAACGAGTGCGGCGGCCGTGTAGTGGGCTATCATGAACCCGCTGTTCACGCCGCCATGGCGCGTCAGAAACGCGGGGAGTTCCGACAGCGCGGGGTTGAGAAGCCTTTCGATCCTCCGTTCAGACACGCTTCCAAGCTCTGACACGGCCATGCACAGGAAGTCCATGGCGAGCGCCACGGGTTCGCCGTGAAAGTTCCCTCCTGAGATCACGGTCCCATCCGCGAATACCAGCGGATTGTCGCTCGCCGAGTTTATTTCTACCTCCAACACCCGTTTCACGTACGCGAGGGCGTCCCTCACGGCACCATGGATCTGCGGGACGCACCGGAGGGAGTACGCGTCCTGCACTCTCAGCTCCCCGGGCGCGCTCACGAGCCTGCTTCCGTGGAGCAGCGCTCGGAGCGTGCGCGCGCACGCTACTTGCCCTGGATGAGGCCTCGCTTCGAGGTGGATCCCCTCGTCGAACGCCGAAGGTATCCCCCGGAGAGCCTCGATCGAGAGGGACGCAGCGGCATCGGCCGTTGCGGCAAGAACCTCGGCATCGTGAAGCGCCAGCGTGCCGATGGCCGTCATGGTTTGGGTACCGTTGATGAGAGCCAGCCCCTCTTTGGGCGCAAGGACCAAGGGCTCGATCCCGGCCCGTCCCAGGGCCTCTCTTGCAGTCATCTCAGCCCCGCCCATCCGGACGGAGCCCTCGCCGAGCAACGCGAGGGTGAGGTGGGCAAGGGGCGCGAGGTCGCCGGAAGCGCCGAGAGACCCCTTCTCCGGAACAAGCGGGCAGATGTCTGCCTCGAGGAACTTGAGCAGCATTTCGATAACCTCGAACCGGACTCCCGAAAGACCCTTAGCAAGGGAGTTTGCGCGAAGAAGGAGCATTGCGCGCACGACCTCATCGGGAAGCGGATTCCCCGTGCCCACCGCATGGCTCAAGATGAGGTTGCGTTGGAGCACAGCGAGTTCGTCATGCGGGATCTTGACCCTAGCCAGGTGGCCGAAACCCGTAGTGATGCCGTATGCAGGAGCATCCCTCGCCGCCAACGCCTCGACCGTCCTGCGGCTCAGCTCAACCCTTTCCCTCACACCGGGTGCGATCCCGACCGCCTTTCTCCGTCGCGCCACGCTCACCACGTCATCGCACGCGAGGCTCACTCCGTCGATCAGCACTGATGACACGCGATTTCCTCCCCTATCCCTCATTGGCCAGCGCCGGCATCAGCGGGCGGCGCGCAAGGCCCCGGAGCCGAGGCGAACGCCTGGCGTGACGCTCATGCTAGCGATAGGTATTAGGACGCAGCACGGATCAATTCGCCGGATCAGTGCCTTTTCCTCCGGCAGCCAGCCGCTCACACCGAGCGCGATTCCAACCCCTTTCTCTCTCGGTGACGCCTCCGGTCGCGGGAGCGTCTTCCAGGAGGATAACCGCGGTTCCTCCAGACAAGCGAGTTGCCCCTGACCCGTAAGTTTGATAAGATCGGGGTGACTGAAAGAAGGAGCGTGGCGGGTCTTGAGGTGTCCGAGATGCCGTGAAGAAGTCGCGTTCGCGCGCGTGTGCCCCTATTGCGGCCAACGGATCCCGTCGTCGCCCGCGGCCGCCGCGAGCGAGAGCGGGAACGGAACGTCCCACAAGTCAGAGTCCGCCCGCGAGGAACCCCGCGGGCGTTTCAGGGGCGTCATAGAGCCAACGTCGAGGGCCCGGAGTTCGTCTCCCGCCGAAGAGCTTCGCATCTGGCTGCTCCTGCCCAGGTATCTCCTGGATAGGTCCGTGCCGCTGCCCCGCAAGCTTCTGCTCCTCCTCGGGGTTCTCTACATCATAGTCCCGTTCGACATCACGCCCGATTTCATCCCGCTCCTGGGCTGGCTCGATGACATCGGCGTCGGCGCGTTCCTCTGGTATTACTTACGGAATGAGCTCGTCAACTATCGCCAGCGCTTGTGAACCGGTCGGCCCGTCGCATCAGGCAGTAACATAGGGACGCCCCGCAGCGGGCGGCAGCGCTATCAATACGATGGTATCCTCCCTTGTCACGGAGACGTCGAGCCGCACAAGCCCACCAAGCGTGGGGCCGGGCGGCCCATCCCAAACCACCGTTGTCACGGAGACCTCCGCCTCCGCCTGCACGCCCTCGCGGAACTCGACCCCCGGTAGGTCAACGAGGGCCGAAACCGGGAGTTCGAGCAGGATGAACCCCACCAGCCCGTCGCTCCTCATGTAAGTGATGGCAAAAGCGAGCGCGCCTGCGACGATGACCCTGGTGCCGTTCCCGCCGTCACCACGGACCGCCAGCGCGCGCACCCGGATGCCGCCCCGCACCGGCCGGACCCTCACCACCTGCGAGCTCGAAACCAGCCCTGGGATGGCCGAGGTTGCGAAGACGTCCTTCCAGGCCCGCCCCACGATCACGCTCACGCTGGCGGGTACTCTGATGAGCGCAGGGGGCCCGGGCCCTGCTCTTACGATGTTGTTCTGGTTAAGAGCCATCGCCGTGAACATAGGGCACCCGTACGAACAGCCTATTCTTCAATGACCCGCTGGGATCGGGGGATCGCCGGAAGCCCGCGTTGGTCTCTCAGCACGTCAACGCGTGCCCCCGCGCGGGACTGCCTGCCCTGCCCCCCTTGCCCCCATGGAATGAAGGCGGAGCCCCGCGCGCCCCTCGGCGCGGCGTCGAATCCCGCGAGTGTTTCGAGCGAGTCCGGCCTGCGGAATGTCCAAACCCCCGTCGCCTCGTCACGCGGTCGCTTGGTCACGCGAATGTGTCCGCGATCACCCTCGCCCACCGGCGCCGCCATCTCTCAAGGCTGAAGGCTTGCGCCACGTCGCGCGCGGCATTTCCCAGCCGCACGCGTTCTTCCGGGTCATCGATGAGTTCGCCCAACACCTCTATGAGGTCTTGCACCGTGGGCTTGATGAGGCGCCCATTGTAACCGTCGATGATCAGGTCCGAAAGCCCTCCGGTGGCGCCCGCCACTACCGCGCAGCCTGCACCCATCGCCTCGAGGCACGCAAGGGACGTCCCTTCCGTCGACTTGGACGGGATGATGGCGATGTCCATGTTGCGGTACACCCACGGCATCAATCCGGGTGGGCGCCAATAGTAGAATATCCTGCCGGTTGCGTTCGCCCATCTCATCATGTGGCTTTCGAGAACGTCGTCGTGCGCCCGGCCGACGAAATGGAACTCCACGTTATCGTATTCTTTCGTGAGCACCTCGGCCGCCCTGGCCGCCTCGTTGACCCCTCGCACTGACGTGAGGCGCCTTGGAAACACGATTCGAACCCGTTCGTGCGTTTCGGGCTCTGGAAGGCAGCGATACGCGGCCAGGTCCACGAAATTGGGGATGTACTCGAACTTCTGGTTGAGGCCCGGCCATGTGGCCGCCACCCACTGGATCGTGGCCGTGTCGACCGAGACCACTTTCCGCACGGCCGCCAGCGCCATGAGTAGCCTGCGACGCCACTCTCGCCTCGCCTCGCTTCCGCCGAGGGTGGCTTCAAAAGTGGGGTAGTCCCAGTATATGCCGTGTGATATGCTGATGCTCTTCTCGAGCGCCTGCGGGTAGGCGAGAAACGTAACGAAGTATATCGCGCAGTCGATGCCCGTGGCGCGCTCGTGAAAGGTATGATTGAGGCGCGGCGCCGTCTGGAACTGGGCGTCGCCCTCGGGGATCGATCTTACAGGCACGCCCGGGATGATGTCCCGCTCCCACCCCGTCCCGACCTGCCACCACTCGACCTCGAACCCCATTTCCACGAGGAGCCTGGTCAGCTCGACCCCGTACCGCTCGGCCCCGCCATAAACCACGCGATTCCCATCGGGTGCGAAATGGTTCGTCGTGAGAATCCCTACTCGCCGCTTCACACGCGATGGCCGCCTTCCGGAGCCTCCGGCCTTCTCACCGCCACCGCTGGCGACCACGCGAAGCCTGCCCGGCACCGGGGTCCTGACCCCCGGAACCGTCCAGGAGCCCGGTCCCCCTCCGCCGCCGGACCGCTGCTTGCCGTCGCCGGTCTGGGTGCCGCCTGCCGTTTTGAAAAGCGACGCGTATGGGAGCGGCTTGGCGTCGCTCCATTTCTCCAGCTTGACATCGTGAGCCGGTGCCACGATGCTCTCGGTATGCTTTGATGGAGCACCGCGTGTTTCGATCTCCCTGGCCCGGTACAGCTCATACTTGAGCCGGTGCTCTTCCGGCCTCGCCCAGCCCAGATGCTTCACGCGTATGTCGGATTGGAAAGTCGAGAGCGGCCCCCGGTATTCAAGCGGCCAGCGCCCGACGTGGAACGGCACATCCGGCCAAGTACAGACCTTGCCCGGCACATAGCGTGCCAGAAGCCGGACGAACCGGTTCCACGGGTTCCACTCGCCATCCACTCTGTAATGTGTGAGAGAGCCCCAGAAGTCGAAGAGCCTGAACTCGACCGCGTCGTATTCCGTCTGGTTGATGATGTCCCTGACCTCGTGCCGCATCCTGGGCTCGAACAGCTCGTCTGCGTCTATCGCGAGAATCCAGTCAGGGTGGGTCTCCTCGACCATTGCCCAGAGCCGCGCCCGGAGATTCCCTTCGTGGACCATGAACATGGGCAATGGGTTTCTTTCGAACCGAGTCACCTTCGGACAGGCTTTACAAATCGACGGAGTATCGTCATCGGATGCGTCGTCCAGGATGACGATCTCGTCTACCCATTCGGAAAGGTCGTCCAGAACCTGGCGAAGGTACCTTCCCGCTTCGTTCCGGACGACCATCATCGCGGTCAGCTTGTTGCCCCATGATTTGCGCACGGACACCCACTTCGCCATCCTCTCCGCACACTTGTCTCTCGCATAACGCCACCACACCGGCGCCTTCGGCCTTCATCGCCATCGTCTATCGTTTTCTGCGCATCGTGTCATGCTGCCGTGAAGGCTCGCACGCCCGCGCTACCCTGCTTGCCGCGTTTCCCCAAGTGAGTCACCACACGCTCGCCGCACCATTTTCCAGCGTCGAGGTCTCGCCCAGGGTTGCCGGCCTTGCCCAGGGCTGCTGACTTTGCCCTCAGGGGACAATGCGCTTAGCGCGCTTGTCGCGCTGGCGGCACACCTCATTCGAAACCCAGTGCGCGGGCAGGCCAGATCCTCCGCACCCCATCGTGCAAGCACCGGCAACCCCGGCCCCCTCAAGACCCCCTCAGGAAAAGAGACGCAGAACTCGTGCCACTTGACTTGGTCCGCCCTCATCTATTCGTCTGTCCGGCGAACACTCACCAAATCAGGCCTGAGTCGCCACGAACACGAAGTCGACGGCAAGATCCCGGTTTTGAACCAAGTTCCCGGCACCTGGGTCGAGCGCTACCGTGATTGCCACCTCTTGGACCGAGCCAAGGGGGAGCGACTGCCCGCCAGCCGGCTGGTCCACGAGGCCCGTGAGCGCCCCTGTGTAGATCGTGGTCGTCGGTGGGCTTGCCACGACGCTCACGTTGAGCGAGCTCGCAAGTATGTGAGCCATGCTCGCAGTAGTGGGCGACACGGCGGCCCAGTCGGCGGAGACAAAGTAAAGGCAGTCGACATCGCCGGCGTTGGACACAGCGACCGTGCCCGTGACAGAAGCCCCCGGCAAAAGCGGTGGAGACACGAGCACGGCGGTTTCGGGCGATACGGCAATGCTTACGGTAGCAGTAAGCACCTGGTTGCCGGTGTTGGCGGCATCTCCGGTGAACGTGAACGACGGCATACGAATACCCCCTCGAAAGAGGCAACGGCCGGGGCAACGCGTCGCGGGCCCAAGACAAGCCCGGCGCGGACCTGGCGCTGCACCTGGCGCTGCCCACATCGGGATCGCGGTCCGCGGTGAGCCACGGCCTGCGCGCACATCCGGGTATCCCTGGCGTGGCGCTCCGAGACCGTGCGTGCGGCCAAGCATAACCGCGACCGCTATTCCTTCTGTCAAATGTTATGCGCGCCAGTCAACGATCGTGAACAACGTTGCTGACCAAGCCTACGGGCTTTCGCGTGGATGGATCAGGCAAAGGCATTGCGAATGCATATGGATGGACGGATGGGTGGCTGTATGCGTGCATTCCTAAGCACAGGGCCGCCGGCTCGTCCGGCGGCCCGAAGTGCGAGACCATTGCCCCAAGCGCGACACCGTTGCCCGAGGATGGCGACGAAGCCGACCTGTGCATGGTGCGTGGCGTGGTGCGTGACCCCGGTACGTGAGGTCCGTGCCGGTATGCCGGTATTAGGCCCTCTCACCCGCGAGGGCCCGGACGGCTTTCAATAGAAGCTCTACCTCTTCCTCGGTGTTGAAGAAATGTATCGAAGCCCGAACCGCGCGCGGCCACGGGATCGACCGCGTCACGATGTTCCATCTCTCGAAGAGCGCCTCGCAAGCGCGCTCAGGTTCCCATCCGGCAATGTCGAAAGCCACAAGTCCAGCGGAACGATTCGCCTCAACCGGGGTGAAGAGCAACACGCCTGGGACTTTCAGGAGTTCTCTCTTGAGGTGACCGCAGAGCCCTGCGATCCTCGCTTCGATCTCGCGCATTCCGACGCGTGACAGGAAGTCGATCGCCTCGCCAAGGGCCACGAAGGTCGACGCGTTCACCGTCGCGAGCTCGAATCGCGCCGCGCCTGCCTTCAGGCGGTATCCGTCCCAGATGCTGCTCGAGTCGATGGACGCCCAGGCCACGCCGCGAAGGCTGAGCGTTCCAGCTTCCAGCTGGTCCCGTCGGCAGTAAAACGCGCCCGTCCCCTCCGGCCCGAGGAGCCATTTTTGCCCCGGTAGCGCGTAGAAGTCGCAGCCGATCTCGTGGACATCAAGGTCGATCGCGCCGACCGCCTGGGCCCCGTCGACCAAGAACGGTATTCCGCGCCCGGCGGCAAGCTCGGCTACCTCTTCCACCGGCAGCCGCGCGCCTGTGCAGTATGCCACGTGGCTCATGCAGATGAGCCTGGTCCTGGCTGTCAGCGCCGAACGCACGTCCGCAACTGTGATCTCGCGCACCGCGTCAGAAGGACTTTGCGGGCCGACGATCTTCACCTTGATGCCCTTCGTGTCCCTAAGGTAGAACCACGGGAGGTAGCCGGTGGAATGCTCTAGCGCCGAGATCACGACCTCGTCGCCTTCTCGCCAGTCAATGCCGGCAGCGACTGTGTTGACCCCCTCGCTCGTATTCTGCAGCAATGCGATTTCATCGGGGTCCGCACCTACGAACCGGGCGACGCGCGGACGCACCGAGGCATAACGCAGGTGAAGGGTCTCCGCGACATCCGGCACGACCGGGCCTTCGTAGTTTTGGAACCGTTCCGAATCAACCAGCGACTCCACGACCGCCCGCGGACACGGGCCCGAAGAGCCGGTATTCATGTAGACATGCTTCGAAAGCGCAGGGATGCACCGCCGAATCTCTTCAACATCCATAGGACGCACCTCCCGAGGAAAGCTCATGCGCGGCCCCCCCGAACTGAGTCGAGCCGCGCTCTCCCCGTCGCAGCCGCGGGCAAGCCTTGGTGTTTCACTTCTTTCTGCGACGGCGTGCTTTCTCCTGCAATTCACGATCGTGGCAGCGGGCGGGCAGCGTCGCAACACCAGGTCCCGGCGCCGCGAGTCGCGCCACCGACAGACGAGGCAAAAGCCACAAATCGCGCTCGAAACGGCACGAAAACATCGCCCGCCTCCCTTGACACACGGATGGAAACGCTACTATACTGCTACTTGAGACAAGGGTTACCCTTTAAGACGGTCCAGCGAGGCCGGCAAGGGAGTATAGGCGGACACGCGCCGCGCAATGCAAGGCACTTCCTGTCCGGCAGGCGGAAGTGCCTTTTTGTGTGTCCCGCTCCGTGTGTCCCGCTCCGGGGGTAACCGGGCAGACTCACACTTGGAGGAGGTCGAGCACCATGTCTACCCAGACAAATACCCAGATCGTCGGCTACCTTCCCGATGACACGCCCCCAGCGTGGAAACTAGTGTTTTTCGCCTTGCAACAGGTGGTCGTCATGTTCCCAGCCACCGTGCTGGTAGCGCTGCTGACCGGGTTCCACGTTTCCACCACGCTCTTCGCAAGCGGCCTTGCGACCCTCGGTTTCATTCTGGTCACTCGCGGTAGAATCCCACTCTATTACGGTTCCAGCTTCTCGTACATCGCGGCGGTCGCCGCTATCACGGGCGTGAAGACCCTCGGCGCAGTCGCCCCAGACTCCCTCATCTCTCAGGCGCAATGCGGCATCGTGGCTTCGGGCCTCGTGTCCATCCTTGCGGGCATCATTATAAACCGCTTCGGTAGAGACAAGGTGGAGAAGGTTTTGCCGCCTGTCGTGACGGGCAGCGTAGCCATTGTCATTGGAATATCCCTCGCCGGCACGGCGATGAGCGGCGCTGCAAGCAACTGGACAGCGGCGCTCATAACGCTCCTGGCCACCATTCTGTTCTCGGTGTACCTCCGGGGCACTCTCGGGCAGCTTCCAGTGCTCCTGGGCGTGGCCGTGGGCTATCTCGTCAGCATACCGCTCGGCCTGGTTGACTTCGCCACGATCAGTCACGCCGCGGCCGTGACCGCTCCCCACTTCACGTTCCCGTCGTGGAGCCCGGTCGCCATTCTCGCCATCATGCCGATAGCCATCGCGACCATCCCGGAGTCCACGGCTCACCTCTACCAGATCGACCTCTACGTCAACAACCTCGCCAAGCAACTCGGGCGCAAGAAGAGCTATCCCATAGCGAGCCTGCTCGGCACGAACCTCATCGGTGACGGGCTCGGCGATATGATCGCCGGCGCGATCGGCGGGCCAGCCGGGACCAACTACGGCGAAAACAACAGCGTCATGGCCATCACCCGGAACTTCTCCGTGCCGGTCCTAGTGCTGGCGGCGGTCATAGCGATGGGCTTGTCCTTCTTCGGAAAACTCGCCGCGGCGGTCAGCAGCGTGCCCGGCGCAGTCATCGGCGGCGTATCCATCTACTTGTTCGGAGTCATAGGCGTGCAAGGCGTGGCCCTCATGATCTCGGAGAAAGTGGACCTTTTCTCCCCCAGGACTCTTGCGGTCGCCGCAACCATCCTGGTTATCGGCATCGGCGGCAGCTTCGCCTTCCCCAACGGGATGATCCCGGCATTCGGGATGAAGCTGCCCGCTATCGCTAGCGCTGCCATATTCGGCATCATCCTAAACCTTATTTTCGAATTCTTCCCGGTGAGAACCCGGGCTGCAGCGGTGGAGTCGTCGTCGGAGGCCGCGTAGGCCGTACATGCTGCGTAGCTGTATGAAGTTGGCCGAGACGACGGCCCGCAGACCCACGCAAGGCTATGGTGGAGGCTGGGCAGGCCGCGCATGCCCATGAATGCGCGGCCTGCCCATGTATGCATGCGCGCGCAGAAGTCGCCCGTCCCGCCCCCGCGGACCCGTGCACGCTTCCGCCCGGCCCGTGCATCGCCCGTGCAACGCGCGCATGCCCACACCCGCACGTCCGCCACACGTCCGCACCTCCGCGCATTGTGCATCGGCGCTGAAGAGATGGGGCCCGGCCCGCCTTCGAGCGGGCCTCCTCATCATCCCGCATTGCCCGTTGATGTTATCCTTTGACCGCCGCATGACGCTATCCCTTAACCGCCCCAGCGGACACGCCTTTCGTGATCTGGTTGCGGAAGACAAGATAGAAGGCTAGCATGGGAAGCATGCCAATTACGAGGGCAGCGAACTGCTTCCCGTAGTCAGAGGATAAGGTGCCTGAGAACTTCATGATCCCTACGGGCAGGGACTTGAGGGAGTTCTTCGACACGAGGATGTTTATGAGCATGAACTCGTTCCACACGCTTGTAACGTTCAGTATCGCCAGGGTCGTGGTCACCGGCCTCGCCATGGGCACAACTATGGAAGAGAAGATCCTGAGATAGCTCGCGCCGTCGATCCGCGCGGACTCGATCACCGAGTCGGGGATGCCCTTGACGTATTCCGTGCACAGGTATACACCTAGGGGAAGTCCTATGCCCGTATAAGGGATGAGGACCCCAAGGCGCGTGTTGTAGAGATGCGTCGCGTTGGCCATCAGGAAGAGCGGAACCATGATCGACTGCAGCGTCAGCAGGATGCCCACTACAAAGCTCCCGTGGAGAAACGGCGTGGCCCGCGACTTGAGCTTCGCGAAGGCGAACGATGCCGCAAGGGACAAGATGACTATCGCCGCCGTCGATACGCCCGTATACAGCAGGCTGTTGAGAAACAGCACGCTGAATCCGCCGATGCGCCAGGCGTGAGGATAGTTGTCGAGAGTCCACGATCGGGGCAGGCCGAGGCGGTTAACCTGAAACTCCTGTGTCGTTTTGAATGAGCTGAACGCGAGCCACACGATCGGATAGGTCGTCATGATGGTGAACCCGATCAGCACAGCGTAGACCAGCACCCGGCTGAAGACGCCGATCTCCCTCCTCCCCAGCTCCCCCGTCTCGCCTATCCTCCTTTGCCCCGTCGCCCTTCGCTTGCTGCGCAGTCTTCCCATCATTCCCTACCTCCGAACCGCCCCTCGATCGCTTTCGTCGCGAGGATGAGGGCGAAACTGATGATCACCATGAACGTGGAGATGGCGTTGGCAAGCGGGTAGTCCGGCGCACCACGAAACGCGTTATCGTACATGTACAGCGACAGCACCGATGTCCTCCTCGCGGGGTTTCCGCCAGTCATCGCGAAGATGAGGTTGAAACTCTGAAAAGAGCCTGATATGGCGAGGATGGCCGAGGTGACGATCACCCCGGAGAGAGCCGGCAATATCACGTATTTCAGCACCTGACCTTCGGACGCGCCGTCTATCCTGGCGGCCTCTATGATGCGAGGCTCGATCTTCTGCAGGTTGGCCAGGAAGATGATGAGGTAGGTCCCGGTGTACATCCACAACAGCACGAAGAGCACAGGCAGCATGGCGGTCCTGGGGTTTATGAACAAGGTGTTCTCCCACCCGGGCCTCAGGCGCTGCATGAACTCGGAAAACGGGCCGTACGGCGAGAAAAACGACTGCCAGAGGATTCCCACCACGATCGTAGATATGGTGCATGGGAGGTAGATCATGGTCTGGAAAAAACCCGGCATCCTCACAAGCTTTCTAAAGAGTATGTAAGCGAGCACGAACCCGAGGGGGATCTGCCCAAAGACGGAAATGAGGATGATGTAAAAGTTGTTCTTCAGCGCTATCCAGAAGTACGGGTCGGAGAACATTCTCACATAGTGCGCGAGCCCGGCGAAATGGACCGGATTGGCGCTGCTGAAAAGCCGGCCCCCGTTATAATCGGTCAGACTGAGCGCCACCGAGAACGCGGTAGGGAAGGCCATAACGAGCCAGTAGACAAGGACGGCCGGCAAGACCAAGACAAGGTAGGCACGACGCTGCTCTGTCTTCCATTTGCTGTGCTTCACCATAAGCTACCCCCGTAACACTGCCAGACCCGCGCGTCCACGCGGCAGGGCATCGGCCTGTGCCCCGTTTCCGGCGGGTGCGGGGTTGCCGGTGATTATTGCACGAGGGGTGACAAAGCCCGGCTATCTGCAAAACAAGCGGGGTTTTGTCAGCGCGCCCCATTTGAGACACCGTCCGCGCGCGTAACGCCGGCATCCCGACACCCAAGAGTCAAGAGTTGCGACCGTCTCCGCATCCCCACATAGGGCAAGCAGCGCACTCCTGGGCTGGCGGGGGAGCCCCGGAGCGGAGCTCATACCGCGGCACCGCGGGGTTCGCCCCGCCAGCCAGCCCACGAGACTCCCAGAGCGTCACTTCTGGGAAGCCCTCCAGCTTTCCAGGGCCTTTTGGACCTTCGCAGCCACCTGCTCAGGCGTGGACAGCCCGAGCCCGATCTCCTGAAGACCCACGTTCAGCGGGCCGTACACTTGTGCATGCAGGACATTGTCAAGCACGTATGTGCCGCCGAATTTGCCATAGAACTGGGCCCGCTCCTGGGCGAGGGGCTCCAGCCTGTCGCTGGTCACACCCTTTCTGGACGGGAAGGCTGCTCCGGTCTCCAGGCGGATCTTCTGGACCTCGGGGGAGGTGAGCCACATGATGAGCCTCCATGCTGCCTTCTCCTTCTCGGAACCGGCGGGTATGTCGGCATTCATCCCGAAGCCCGCGCCTGGGACGGAAGATGTGGTGTTGTGGTTAATCTCGCCAGGGATCTCGGGGAAGACGGTCATGACGAAGTTCTTCTGGTCCCGGGGTGGGATGAGGGCCTGGCTCGTAGTCGGATCGGTCAAGAAGTTGCTCACCTTCCAGTCGCCGTCGATCATGAACGGAGCCTTGCCCGAGGCGAACAAGCCATTCACCTCGTTGTACGGCGTCTGCAGGACTTTCCTGCTGAGCACCCCATCAGCGTAAAGCGACTCATAGAACTTGAGCGCCTTCACAAACGGCGCGTCCGTGAACTTGGCCTTCCCCGCCAACACCTCATCTATGTACTTGTCACCGCACATCCTGCCCACGATCATGCTGAACAGGCAGGACTGCATCACCCAGTCGTCCTGAGCGCCCATGAGGATGACGTCTTTGCCGGCGGCCTTCAACTTCGGAACCATCGCCTTCAGATCGTCGTACGTCTTGGGAATGGCAAGCCCCATATCGCGGAGCATCTTGGCATTGACATAGAGCACATGAGTGGCGGTAACACCGACCGGCAGTTCAGCCAGGTATCCGCCGGCTTGGGGCACCAGGGCGGCCTCGGAGAACTCCTTCCTCATCTCTCCCAGGAACGGTGCGAGGTCCTTCACCAGATGTTTGGTGTGCAGAGTGCTGGACCTTCCCCCGGGCCACATGTAGAGGACGTCCGGCAACTGCCCTGCCGCCGCGTAAGCCTCTGTCTTCTGGTGGAACGGTTCGTTGAAGAGGTCTTCGCGTTCGATCTTGATATCGGGATTATTCTTCTCGAAGGCCTCCCAAACCTCCGTGATCTCACGGTACGCCGCAGGGCTCGTGGCGTCGAGATAGTTGAGGACCCTGAGAACGATGGGCTTATCTGCCGCAATCCCGGCGCCGCCTCCCAACCCGCCCATGACCGCGCCGGCCATCAAGACGCATACCAGGGTTACGAGCGCCTTTCGCTTTCTGGACAACATGTGAGTCCCTCCTCGCCTCGCAAGACTTGTGATCCTGGACCCCTGACCCTTGACACCTTACCCCTGACAACTTGCCTGAGCTCCCGTGACTATCCCACAAACGCTCCAGTGATTCTGGCATCCTCACATCCGGACCGGGATCACCCCCTTAGGACTCGCTTTCCCTGCCAGTACCCGCGCGAGTGCAAACAGGACAACGCTTTCGGTGCTGTAAGTAAACAGAGCCGGGGCCCGGTGTGCCAGCGCCGCCTGCACAGGGCGCACTTCGCGCGGATCCCTGATGCCTATCAAGAGCAGGCTCGACCTCCGCTCCAACGCGGCCGCCAACGCCGCCTGCCCTGGGGCGCCGCCGCCGTTTCTGATTATGAGCGCCACCCGCGGCAGACACGTGGCAGCCCCGTCCACATGCGGACTTGCCGCACCCAAGCCCTCCGAGCCTGCTGAACCCCCCGCCCCTTCGAATTCTGTCCCGGTTGCCGCATCCGCGTAGCGCAGCCCCGTCACCATCGCCGAGCCGCGTTTCATGGCGCGCCAGTAGCCCTCCACGAGTGAGACAACATCCTCTATCTCTCGGAGGTCCGGATCCATCGAACAGCGCACCCTCACGAACTGGACACCGCAGGCATCAAGCTCTTGGAGGAGCGGCGAGACGTCCGCCGAGTCCTCGGCCAGGGTGATCCGGTCCATGGCCGGCGTCACCAGCACAAGCGGGCCTGGACCGAACGCCCACGGTCCTGATGACGTCTTGCCATTCACCAACGTGACCACTCGCTCACCCAGCGCGTCCAGGCACTGGATTTGCGATGCCGCTGGCAACGAAGACGCGCGCACCGTCACCCCGAGCCCCTGCTTCCACCTACGAATTCTCGCCACGGACCGCTCCACCCTCTGCAGGCTGATCCTCCCCGACAGAACCGCCTCTCGCACCGCTTGGAAAGCCGCCTCCTGAAGTCCCGGTGTGTGGCTGATGAGGATGATGTCACAGCCCGCCTCTATCGCCATCACCGCAGCCTCGGGCACCGAGCCAACGGCTTGCGCCCCGCCCATTTCGAGGCAATCGGTGAGCACCACCCCCTCAAAGCCGAGTTCGCCCCTGAGAAACCCGGTCACCAACGGGTAGGAGAGAGAGGCAGGGTGATCTCGGTCGAGGCCGGTGAACCTGACGTGGGCGACCATCATAGCCGCCTGGGGGAGCTTGCCCACCTCGATGAATGGGACGGCATCTTCAGCCAGCAGGTCATCCTTGGACATCCCGCACTCGGGGAGCGAGAAATGGGAATCCTCCGACACACTCCCGTGACCCGGGAAGTGCTTCGCCACGAAGCGGATACCTGCGTCCAGGAGACCATTGGCGTATGCCGCTCCGAACTGCGCGACCCTGCGCGGGTCATCACCGAACGAGCGGGTTCCGACCGCGGGGTTCAACGGCTCGCGGGCAAGGTCGAGAACCGGGGCGAGGTTTACATTGATGCCAAGAGACAGAAGACCGCGCCCGGTCACATAGCCCGCCCAGCGGGCGGCCTCGGGATCTCCCGTAGCAGCGAGCCCCATGTTGCCTGGAAGGGACGGGACAAGCCCTTTGAGCGGGGACAAAGTGCCACCCTCCTGGTCGATGGCCACGAGCGGCGGACCGAGGTCGTGGCCGTGCCGCGTTGCGAGGTCTACTAGGGCACGAGTAAGCTCCTTTACCTGTGTGGAGTCGTGTATGTTCCTGCCGAACAGTATGAACCCGCCGCTCGGACAACGAGAATAGTGCGTCTCGAAGTCGCGGTCCACTTCAAGTCCCGGCAGGCCGGTAATGAAGAGTTGGCCGATAAGTGACTCCAGGTCTTGTCTCATTGGCTTGCTCCTTCTTTCCCTGGCCCGGGTCGGACGAGGTCCCTGGCGGTCAAAGCAGGCCCGGGAACGATGTGCACGATAAGATGTTGGATGTGCGCGAACCATCGGTGACAGAGACCGTTGGTTCTCAGACACTAGACATTACGGCGATGCGGCTCGCAATGCGGCCCGGGCGAACCGCGCAAGCAAAGCCTTCCCCGCGGTCAGCCAAGCTGGCAGGCAGTGCCGAACTTCAACAGCCGCGTAACAACCTACTTATATGCGAACTGCAAAGAAGTGGCTAACCTCCAGGGCAACGGCAGGCTGAATTCCCGCCCCGTCGTCGCGGGCGCGCCTGCAACCGTTGCGCGGGTGTCTGCCACCCTGGCACTCACGGTGCTAGCTCCCGCGGGGACAGCCGGAAAAGCTTTCAAGCTGCACTCCTCGGGTGCCCGGAACGATGCCTGGGCCTGGGCGCGCCAATACGCGAGAATGATGCCCGGATACGACGCCTATATCGGTGGGGTGAACCACCTGTTGATCACGATGCCAACCGCGCCGCGTATGTCGGAATCCTCCCCCAGCGCCGAACCACGAACCTTGAGGGTCTTGGCCAGGCCACTCCGCTCCATGATCTCATTGCATCGCTCCTCTACCGGGCCACAGAACCTTTCCCCAAGTTCCCCCCAAAGCCCGCCGACCACTATGAGATCGAGGTCCAGCATGGTGGCCGCAACCGACGCCATCACCCCGAGCGCCTCCGATGCCTCTCTCATCATCTCCTGGGCCGCCAGGTCACCGGAGACTATCAGGTCGAAGAAGTCCCGCGGTCGTTCAAGGTGGACCCTCGTCTCAGCCTCGTACCGTCTGAGAAGTCCCTGCGCGTACAGGTAGGTCTCCAGGCACCCGCGCTGGCCACACACGCACTCGCGCCCGTCCTTTATGACAGGCGCGTGCCCGATCTCGCCGGCCATCCCGCGCGGGCCGGCCATGAGGCTTCCGCCGCATACTATGCCTGCCCCGACACCGGTGTCGGTCTTGAGATACATGAAGTTGGACACATCTCGGGCACAGCCGAACCACAGCTCAGCAAGGGCCGCAGCATTAGCGTCGTTCTCTACCACTACCGGGAATCCCAGCGCCCCCTCCAGCGCCTCGGATATCGGCACGTCGCGCCATCCTAGGTTCACCGAGCGAACCAGGAGGCCCGTATCTGCCCTCACTATTCCAGAAATGGCGAGCCCGCTCCCCAGTATGTGCTCCCTGTTTATTCCGTTCATACCTAAAAGAAGTTCGAATTCCCTGGACAGCTCAGCGACGAGGCTCCTGGGCTCAAGGGAATATGGCTGGAACACCCTCTTGACAAGAATCTGCCCCTTTAGGTCGCACAGCCCAAGAGCGACGCGGTCCCGCACCAGTTGAATGCCGACCACGTAAAGCTTGTCATAATTCAACCTGAAAATAACTGGCTTGCGCCCGCCGGTGGATTCCGCGACCGTATACTCGCTTACGACGCCCTGTTCCACAAGTTCCGAGATGATTCTCGTCACAGTGGCAGGGCTCATGCTCGTTATCTGAGAAATCCTCGATTTCGAGCACGCGCCTTCCCGGTATAATGTCCGGAGCACCGAGACCACATTGAAAGACCTTATGAACCTGGTGCTGGAGAGCGAGCGCCTCTGTCCCGGCATGAAATGTGCCCCTTTTATCACTATGAAAAGATCTCGGTTTAATGATACCCTTGGCGTTGATGGATGTCAATGGTCACGTTGAGAATTCCCGACTGAGAATATGGCGCGGTCCCAGAGGAGGTCGGCGGTTGCTATTCTCATCTCAAAGGCGACCAACTCATCTCATAGGTGACTTAAGCACGAGGTCACAACGATGCCCGCGTCCCTGCCGCGCCTCGCCGGCTGCCGCTCAGTCGAGTAGACGAAAACACGTACAGCTTGTGGGTTCGAATTCGGGAGCCCCTATCAGTGGGGCCATATCAATGGGGCGCTCGAATTCTCACCCTCTCGCGGGTCTCTGTCGCCACCTGATACCTGCAACTCTTCTGCCAAGCACAAGATCCCAGTGCGGTCACTCTCGTGCTCGCGCGGCAGGACCTTGCCGCTCGTCCGATTGCAGACGCCCGATGCTCAACTTGCGGTGAGATAGGCGCGTGTTCACGTCATGGCATGGCGCCCATGCATATGGAACTCACGCAATGCCGTTACCGTGGTCGCGGACCTGGTTGTCCGTGTTGTCCATGCCTGCCCGACTCTGCAGCTCTCAAGCTCCACCGGTCTTGGCACACTCAGGTAACACCGTGTGGACATCTCGCGTAGACTGCTACTGGCATCAGGCTGGTCCGCGTTGGACCTCAGATGCTAAGGAGGGAAAGCGAAATGGAGGAGCAAGAGGTAAAAAGGCCTGTGGATTCCGGCTTCGTTCCTCATTCTAACCCGTTGCTAAGCGCGCTCAAGCACATAGGGGACCCGGACTCGCTCCGCGTCACCGTTGATTTTCAATGCGGCGAGTGCTGCAAGAGAGTCATCAACGCAAAGATTCTGAAAGCAACAGACGAGTTCCTGGTCCTGGGCAGCTGCGAGGACAGTTGCGTTGTAGTGAAAACGATCAGCGACGGAGAAGTGATAGGGACGGAACTAGTCAAGGCAATTGCCATTCCACTCGACAGGGTCTGCTGCATAGAAGTGGGCGCTGTGCAGGTGTGATGACGGCGTTTGCCATTGGCCCCATGGAAAAGGAGCTTGCGCTCCTTCTCAGTAACCGAGCCCAGCCCCGACGGGACTGGGCTCTGTCGTAGCTACCCCACAATAGGCGGCGGTTGCCATTCTCATCCTTTCGCTGGTACCAACTGTAGACCGGCATGGAGAACTACCCCGAAAATAACCCCATCGGAGCCGCGGACCCCCAGGGGCAGTATTAGGCGGCCTCCTCCAGGGTTACCTTGTATCCGAGGGCTTCGAGTCGCTTGACTGCGCGGCGGACCGTCGCGTTGCGGTTGAGCTCGTCAAAATGATTGGAGCCTAGATCCTGGTACGCAGTCCCTTCCCTGAGCATGTGATATATGATCACAATCATACTGTGGGCAACAGCCACCGCTGCCCGTTTGGCGCCTCGACGGGCTGCAATACGATGATACTGGGCAGAGAGGTATGTATCCTTCGTGTGTGCAGCGGCCTGCGCCGCTTCCACCAAGGCTTGCCGAAGATGTGGGTTGCCGTGGCGTGTCCGGCCACTCTTTCGCTTGCCAGCACTCTCGTTATTCCCCGGGCACAGTCCAGCCCACGAAGCAAGGTGCCCAGCGCTTGGGAATTGGTCCATATTAGTTCCGGTCTCAGCCAACACCTCTTCAGCTATGCGTCGCCCGATGCCTGGGATCTCATCGATGGCCTCGACCGCTTGATCAAAAGGGCGCATCCGCTCCTCAACCTCTCGGTTGAGCCTCTCTATCTGCTTATCAAGGAATCGAATGTGCTCTAGCTGCGCGCCAAGTATCATCCTTTGATGCGGGCCAATCAATCCCCGCAGGGCGCTGGCTAATTGCTCGCTCTTCTTCTTCAGCCTCCCTTTGGCTAGACTCGCGAGCAACTCAGGGTCCGTCTCGCCTACTACCAAGGCTTCTATCATGGCTTGGCCCGACTTACCCATTACATCGGTCGCGACATCCCCCAGTTTGATATTGGCTCCTTCTAACACCTTCTGGAGCCTGTTGACCTCTCGAGCCCGCTCCCGCACAAGTTCCTTGCGATAGCGCACAAGCTCTCGCAGCTCCCGCTGAGGGCGGTCGGGGATAAAGCTTCCACGAAGGAGCCCGTGCCGCAGGAGATCACAGATCCACTCTGCGTCCTTCACGTCCGTCTTCCGCCCCGGCACTGCCTTGATATCCCGGGCATTGACAACCAGAACTTCAATTCCCGTTCCCTCGAGAATGTTATAGATGGGTTTCCAGTACACACCCGTGCTCTCCATTGCCACGTGCGTGCACCCCTTGGACACGAGATAATCAGCCAGCTCCAGCAAATCGTTCGTCATCGTGCCGAAGGTCTTGGTTTCCTTCCCCTCTGGAGTCGCGACACACGCAACCACGAGCTTCTTGTGAACATCAAGCGCACCGCAACGCTCGTACAGTACCTCCATCAGCACGCCGCCCCCTCTGCCAGACTCACCGGCGCGGCGACCTCCAAACTGAAGATTCTACCCCGCGTGCTTCCTAAAGAGGAGCAACATTTCGTGGTGCCTCAGGTCGCCGAGGTCAGACTACTCTTTCGGGCTCTCCGGCACCAAGGAAAGCCGGCCTCCCTCAACCGGTTCGCAGAGTAGCATTCGCCGTGACCGCATTTTCATCCTTTCGATGGCGGCGGCAGCTAGCTGCCACCGACGACCACTCTACCCTGAAGACAGCCGGTGGTGCCCTTTGCATCCTTTCGATGGCGCCAACCGCAGGCTGGCACGAGCGACTATCAAGACCAGCGAATCGCTGCCGGCGTCTGAAAACACGTGGAGCCGACGACCGGACTTGAACCGGTAACCTGCGCATGTGTCATGTGGAGTTCTTCGCGCCGGGCTATGAGTGGCGTGCGCTTCATTGTTATCCCCTCTCAGTTCCATATAGGAACACCGTTCATCTAGATTACAGTTCCCGAGATGAACCACGCCGATAGTGTTCTGCGGAAATTCTTCCGAGAAGGAACGTGCCTAAACGGAACAGCCTTGATATTCTAAGCACGGAGGCAACATCCCATGGCAACATTCGCGGAGAGGCTTAAGAGCCTGCGAGATCAAAGAGGGCTCACTCAAGATGGACTGGCTTCTGCTCTGGGCGTCTCGCGTTCCACAATCGCTGGATACGAGGCCCCGAGCAAGGAACGAGAGCCCGACTTCGCGCTTGTCCGCCGCTTGGCCGACTTCTTCGGCGTCAGCAGCGACTATCTCCTTGCGATCCGCGTCTCGCGCGACATGAGCCAGCGGAACCTTGCGGACCGCCTCGGCATCACGGTCCCGCAGCTCGCCCGGTACGAGAGCGCCATCGAGCCGCTGCCGGATGAGCTCGTGGACAAGCTCGCCGACGTGTTCAAGGTCGACCGACGGTAATTCACGGGAGAGATCGACCAGGCGGAAATCGAACGGCTCCTCGGTGAAACCTGGTTCCGGGCGCCGGCCAGGTTGTGGCCGGAAGCCAAGAAAAGCGTCGAAGACTTCATCGCATTCGTCATCGCGCAAGAAGAGCGTAAGAAACAGCAGGAGAAACGACAGGGACAGTAGAATTAGCCTACTGCCCCTGAATTGGTCTTAAGGGTCGATACGCCGGGATCGGTACGCATTGATACGAACGGACGTTCCCTGCTATGATTATGGTACAACTTTCCAAGGGGGCGTGTGTTCGTGTCGAAGGCGGTCCAGCGGGCCCGGATCGTCCTGATGCGCTATCACGATCGAGGGTCCGAAGTCGTCGATGTGGAGGGATTCCCGAGAGCGGAAGGAGTGCAAGTTGTTCGCTGGCCTCTCAACGATCCAGTGTCCGGAGTCCTATTACGAGAACCCTCACCGGTAGTCTCCGTCAACGCAGCACACAACATCAACCGTCAACGCTTCATGATGGCCCACGAATACTACCACTACCTGTACCACAAGTCGCTGGACAAGCTGATGTGCATGACCAACCTCGACGATACCAGGACGTGTGAACGCGAGGCGAACAGGTTCGCGGCGTCTCTGCTCATGCCCGGGCACGTCGTTCGCGACTTGCTGCACCAGTATGACTCCGAGACAGTTGCCGAAAGGATAATGGTATCCGCGGAGGCGCTGCAGTGGAGGCTGAAGGAACTCGGGATCGTGGAGGGTATGCCAGCGTAGCCCGGCCGGCCACATGCGTCCATTGATGGTCAAGCATGAGGTGATGCTGTTCTGCCCACCCTGCGACGTCCCCTCGTGTGAGGTGGCGGCACCAACCTTGAAGAGCGGCGGACAAGCCGGTGGCAGCTGTGAAGCGGGGTGTGACGGAGGTCTGGCAGCTGGCCGAGTACTTTAAAGCTGACGAGGAGTTGGTCCGGCTGAGACTGACGTTGTTGGAGGTCGCGCGACGCACCGCATAGTCGGGCCTACCGGCCATGAGACGAGGCTGGCCTTGAGTGTGCCCGAGTCTCCATGACCGCGTAGCCGAGATAGCCGACGCTGTCTTGCACCGAAAAGGACCTATGAAGTTGAGGTGCGCTTCAGTGAAGCGCTCAAGCACACGATTGCTGCTCGTGGGAGGGAGGTACTCATGCAGTCTGACTTGATCGAAGAACTCACAGGCGGGTTGAAGAAAGCATGTGAGCAAAACGTGATGCCTAACGACGCTGTTCTTGTCCGGCTGAACGGACTGTCCGGTGAGGCCCTCGTGGCGACGCAAAGCCGGGTGCTGGTGCTCAAGGCGGGTTACGCGTCAGGCGCGATGTTCGGGCAAAAGGCCAAAAGCTTCCCGTATGAGGACATTTCTTCGGTCGAATACAGCTGCGGCCTGACCCAGGGGCGCATTCAGATCACTGCGTCCGGTTCCGTGGAGGCACGCCATGGCCATCGCCAGCACGATGTGCTGGGAGCATACGCCGATGCACGACAAGCTGAGAACGTGTGCAACTTCCCTTCTTCGAAGAAGCGACTGTTTCAGGAGGCAGCCAACGTAATACGACGCCAGGTCGAGCAAGCCCGCAGAGCAGCGCGCGAAACAGCGGCAACAACCCAGCCTGACGACATTCCGACCCAGATTAAGAAGCTTGCGGAGCTCAAAGCGGCAGGGATACTGACCGAAGACGAGTTCGAGAAGAAGAAGTCTGAACTCCTCGCACGCATGTAGGCTCGCGGACCGGAGCAATCCCGAGAGGACGAGGGCTGCCGTGAGGGAGTTGCCAGGTACTGCTTGCCTGCCTCCAGGTGGATGTCCTTGTCACGGGCACAGCCCACGCCAGCATCTCGGAATTGACTGGGAATCTAGTTTGTTTTGCGTTCTGCGGAGAAAGCATCGACGGCACGTCTACATGAGGCAGACCTCGGCTGGAAGGGGGACTCCTGATGGGCACATGCGTCTACTGCGGGAAACCGGCAGGACTCTTGCGCAGCATGCATCGAGAGTGCGCGGAAAAGCGAAACCAAGGCTGGGCCGAAATGGTTAGGTTGGCCAAAGTTGCGGCATTAGGAGAGAATCCCGAAGGCCCTGTGAACAACCTCGGCAATCGGCTCGTTGAAATCGCGAAGGACAGTTTCATTACTCCGGACCAGGTGCAGCAGGCGTTGATTGACGGCTGGCAACAAGCGGTAAGCCACTTTCTGGAAGACGGCAATCTGGATGCGCAAGAAGAAGCCCGGCTCACTCAGTTTGCCGAGCAGTTTGGCCTCACCCAAGGGGACCTAGATAGGAATGGCGCCTACACTCGGTTTGTAAAAGGCGCAGTGCTGCGCGAGCTTATGGAAGGACGAGTTCCTTCGCGCTTCCACCCAATAGGAGGCTTACCATTCAACTTTCAAAAGGGTGAGGCTCTGATCTGGGCCTTCGACAACGTGGCCTATTACGAAGAAAAGACCCGCCGGCAATACGTGGGCGGGAGTCACGGGATGAGTTTCCGGATTGCCAAGGGGGTATATTACCGAGTTGGTTCTTTCCGAGGACTGCCGGTGGAAACGACTGAAAGAGTGCGCGTAGATACGGGGATACTTGCGGTGACAACAAAGCACATCTACTTCCAGGGTGCGACAAAGGCCTTTCGGGTGCGCCTGGACAAAGTAGTTTCGTTCGTGCCGTATTCAGATGGGGTTGGGATCCAGCGGGATGCAGCGACGGCAAAACCGCAATTCTTTATCACCGGGGACGGCTGGTTCACCTATAACCTGCTAGTCAACGCAGCGAGACTGTGTTGACCAATTCGAGGTTCCGGCGCCAAGAGCGGTGGCTGACCCGAAGCCCGCAGCATGATGGGCGATAGGTGTTTCTTCACCGCTGGAAAGATGTGTGGCTACGAACGCTGGTTGAAGACCATCGCAGAGCCCATGTCCACAGGGGCGTAGCAGTGACCACAGACACGTGTGGCAAGCCCTTTGAGGAGCCCCCACAAGAGGTATTGGGTGGGCGCCATGTACACGAAACGAGAGGCACAGACTATCTCCTTGAATTAGCGATTGTCAGAGGTTCGATCACTTAGTAGCGCGGGCTCTCCGGGCGGAAACACCGCCGTGCAATCGGCTACAACACGTCTCAGATATTGGAGGCGATCGGCCCATGAGCAAGTGTCCTGACTGTGGGACGGAAAACGCGGAGCACAACGAATTCTGTACGCATTGCGGAGCAAGCCTGTCAGGGCCTCATCTATATAGCCATACACATGCCTCAACGTCCAGCCCAGGATCCGGCTCGACGATTGCCGCCGGCGGCAATAAGCAAAGTGTGGAGCTGCTGCAACGCGAATTACGCGATTTCAGGCGTCATCTCCTTGCTCATACATCGGGACTCGCTGGGGCGCTATCCGCAATCTTGCCAGGCCTCGGCCAGATATATGCAGGCAGCCCCGGCTCGGGGATACCAATCATGCTTGCATGGGTGATTGGCCTGCTTGTGTATGCCACTTGGTGCATTCGTACTCTCACCCAGCCGAGATTCAGTTGGGAACCTTCTCCAACACTAACGGTTGGACACGTGCTGGTCGGTCTCATGATAGTTGTACTGTGGGTATTCAACATTCTGCACGCAATCAGCGTGAGTGAGACATTACAAGGGGGCAAATGACGGGGGCATGGCAGGGCGAGCCGCAGTTGGCGAGCTTTCTCTTTGTGTAGATCTGATCGGCTACGACAGACTCGGAGTATTGTCTCCCGGCGCACAAGAATTACGGCTTCTGGGTTGGCACCGCGAAGACCATTTGGCGGCTTTTGCGGTGTAATCCCTGGAATCATGGGAGTTGTGTTGACTACTCTTGAAGGATTACCCAAGTATGACAGGAGGGTGATGCCTGTGCGCAGGTCTCGGACTTTACTCTTTTGTCTCGTTGTGTCTTCCGCGCTCGCAGGCCTCGTCTACGCGGCTTCCCCAGTCCGCGTTATTGTCAACGGCGTGGACCTTGGTCCGGCCGCCCAGGGCCGCATCATCGAGGGCCAGGTCATGGTCCCGCTGCAGGCCGTGGCGGAGGCCTTGGGCGCTGACGTGAGGTGAGACCCGGTAGCGTAATGCGTTTACATCACGACCAAGGCGGCTAAGGACGCTTCTGAAGGGTCGGCTCCGGCGCCGGCCGAAAAGAAACTAGACGCGGTAGAGGTGCGCAGAGAACATGCAGCTTTGTGTGTCCGCTAGCCGCTTTTGGATACCGAGAAGGAGGGGAATAGGCGTGGAGTGCAGGAGGTGGGCACGCGTCAACCCCAAGAGTTTGATACTCTGCTTGCTTGGTTCTGTTTGCATGCTCATTTCCGGTTGCTACGAGCCGATCTTGTCCCTTGATTTCAACGAAGAAGGGGTCAGTCCCCTGACGATAACGGTAATAGGTGGAGATATGGTTTCGGAAGAGGATATGAACGTCGTGTTTTCTCAGTTGACGATGCTCATCCCTGAACTACTGAAGAACTATGACTGCCGCGTCGAAGGCAAGCAAATCGTCCTCACTCGCCGTGACTTCGCGCTCGCACAAGACTTTCCTTATATTACCTTCAAGAAACAGGCTGACGGGAGCTATCTGTTCGAGGCAGCCATACCCGCACTATATGCTACAGAGCAAGAATCCGACGACATATTCATGACTCTACGCGTTAGCCTGCCAAGAACCATCAACATGGCAAATACCATCGACGTAAACGACAGGACGGCCACGTGGACGGTTAGGAAGAACCAGCTCCACAAGGCGCAGCGGCTACGGGCGGTTACGATCGCAGGCTGACCGCCTGGCTGGAAGGCTCCAGCGGGCTCACGGCCGTCAGTGATCATCAGACGTACCTGGTTCAAAACCCGTGAGTGCAGAAGGCAACAGTAGACGAGCACCATCGGCTGAGGTGCAGGTACCTGTCAAGAGCTGTCCCCATGAGCCTCGAAGACGCGAAGGCGAGGGGGTATGCGCCGTGCAGTGTGCGGGCCGCCGGTCTAGGCGTCAGGCAGATGCTGCCTGAGGCGTCAACTCTTGGGCGCACGGCCTGAAGAGGGCTGACATGAGCCGCCCGGATGGAAGCGGCGGCGCCGGATCCGATTATCGGCGAGGAGGCGAATCTCTGTGCTGAAGACAAGGGTTGTCGTGTTGTCCGCTATGTTGCTGATGCTCGTCTTTTCGATGCCCGTGCGTGCTGAGTTGCCAGGTCAGCCACACATAATCAACAACCTTCCCCAATGTATAGAGATCACAAAGTTCAGTTTTCAGCCAGTCTACTCGCAATACAGCACGAAACTCAAGACAGACGTGAGCTTCCGGAACACCGGCAACCAAGCAATCGAAGCATATCGCTTTGGCTTCGTCTATTACAACTACTTTGACGAGAAAACGTACTCTTTCGGGGGCTACGGTCTAAATAGAGTTAAGCCACAGGGTTCGTATAACGCATCGTGGGAGTCCTTGTCAGGTACCGATGCGCTAACAGGCTTCGTATGGATTGACAGCCTCCGCTTGGCCGACGGCACCGTCATCAAGGCCGACACTAGCGAGGTGGCCCGGATCATTAGCGAGACTATCAAGGAGCCCATCTCTGCGGAAGCGTTGAGCACTGTCAGGGACAACGAAAAGTAGGGAAGAGCGGGGTAGCCCCAGGAGGCCAGATCGGGCGCAGGGAGCCTTAGGCGTACGCCGACCTTCCTATCCGGCGTCAGAGGATGTTCTGGCAGATCATAGAGTCCCAGTTGCAGGGTGGTGTGTTCACCCTGTCCATGACATGGCGTGTCGGAGACGGGGCGAGATAAGGCCGCTTAATTAGGGGCCTGCCACACGATGAACCTCCTCTACTACGGCGACAACAATGGGTGGGTCGTGAGAACTGACGGCAAGGGAGGGACTGTCATTGAAGGGTATTGGCTTCCGTTCAACCGCTTCAGAAGTACACTATGCGGTCGCAGAGGGGACCCCTGCAGAGCCTGCTCTCCTGACCGTGGACGTCCTGCGAGCCCCCAGGGCCTACGAGTTTCCTCAGGCTCTTGCATGGTATAGAGAGCAGTGTATAGCATTAATCCGCGAGTTTGAGGTCCACGCCTGTGGAGTCAGATTGCCTGAACCTCTTGCAGGAAGGATGGGTTCAGCAGCCAGACAGGGCGCACAGAAGCGGGCGAATATCGAGGGGGTACTGATGGAAGCGTGTGCCTGCATGGGGCTTGGATGCGTTGTGGGTCCACTGGCCACCATAGCCGCAAGGCTGGGCGAGAGATCCGTAACAACCATACTGGAAGCAACCAGTTTCCGAGGCGTGAAGAGATGGAGCACCCTGAATTCCAACAAGAAGGAAGCCGTTCTAGTTGCGATTGCCGCTCTCTCTGCTAGGGAGGCGTGAAGAGGGTATGGGGATGGAAATAGTGTCTGAAATCCGAGCCGAAATACTCCAGCAAATCGGTGTCGGTGAGGGAAGGAATTCGACAGTGTACCTTGCTCGCGATCTTCAGCTTAATGGGCATATAGCCCTGAAGGAAGTACCCCTGGATCAGTTCGAGAACCCCGATGAGTATTTCCGGGAGGCGGTCACTCTTTTTGCCACTGCCTGTAGCAGGGTCGTGCCCGTTCAGTATGCCTGCAAGGGCGACGACTGCGTAAGGATAGCTATGCCGTATTTCGCGAAGGGATCGCTCAGCAAGATCATTCAGAGACACCCTTTGACTACTAGAGAAATAGTGACTTACGGACAACACATTCTAGCTGGGCTTCATCACATCCATGCAACAGGATTCGTACACTTTGACATCAAGCCAACGAACATCTTAATCGGCAATGATGGGACTGCCCTGGTATCTGACTTTGGCCAGTCCCGGAGAGTAAACGATCTGGGGGTGGCAAGTGTTCCCCCATTGTATCTCTATCATTGGCCACCAGAATGCCTTGTGTCCAATATGACCACCAAGCTATCAGACATCTACCAGGTAGGGCTAACCCTCTATAGGCTTGCAAACGGCGATGCCTTTTTCAAAAGCCAGGTACATCCCTCAAGCTCGAGAGACAGGTTGTCGCAGCTAATCGCTACTGGCCATTTCCCCCGCCGCGATCGTTTCCTGGCTCATGTTCCCAGCTCTCTGCGAAGAGTGATTAGGAAAGCACTCCAACTGGATCCTAGCCGCAGATACCAGACGGCGTTGGAGATGGCTGATGCACTCGGACGAGTTGATTCCCTGCTAGATTGGCAATATAGGTGGGATGGGATTGGGCATTTGTGGTTCCGCAGGTCTGCGACCCATGAGTGGAGAATTATTATGGAGCCCGACGCTCACGGGTGGCGAATCAAAGGGTGCACGATTCGTTTGTCCGACAATCTGACCCGTGCTAGGAAGCCCTGGAACTGCGGCCCGTTACCACTCCGCAAGGCGGAGCAAGTGATAAGAAGGGTGTTCCAGGATATGGAGGCGGAACAGTAGTGGCGAAGTGCCCATTCTGTGGAAGGCGACTTAAGCGTTCTTCACGCGCGCTCTTAAGCAACAAGTTCTGCCGATGGTGCATTTCAGACCGAATCCGTGCCAGCGGGGCGACCATGTACGGGCCTGCGATAAGGTTCAAGGAAACGCCGACGGGCTATGTGATCGTCGAACCCGTTGAGAAAGGAAACGCAGGGGATCGCGAACCAGTGCATCATCCTATATGAAGGGTATTCGTCCGGATAGCCCGGAGTGGCGCGTGTGGTCTTGCCCTCGGCTTTATCTATCCTGCAGGCTGCCGCGGCAGCGATGACCAGGAATCAGTTGGGTAAGAGCATTCCCGACCTTCTTCAGGAATGCTAGCGCTTCGACCTGTGCGCAGCGATCGTATCCACGCAGCTTATTGACAGAGAAGGCTGGCGTTTCGGTGCGCTCCTGTGAGTTGGGGGAGGCGACACGGCTTGCGAGGCCATATCGAAAAGCGCTGGAGCTCTTCGTACACAATCATCATCGACCTTGGGAAAGATCCATCTACCGGCAAGCGCAAGCGCATCGCCAAGAACATCGCGACCGAGGACCGCGAGCTAGCCGAGCGCGAGATGCGCCGGATGATGAGTGAGCTCGATGACGGCACATATGTGGAGCCAACTGCCCTCACCCTCGGCGACTGGTGTCGCCAGTGGTATGACATGCAGAAGGATCGCCTCGGGCCTAAGACGCGCAGGCGCTATGCCGAGTGCATCGACCTGCGACTCATCCCGAGGCTCGGCCACATACGGCTGGACAAGCTGCAGCCGCTACACATACAGCGGTTCTACGTCGAACTCAGCCGCGCCGGGCGGACCGGCAAGGCCAACGGCGCTGACAAGGCCGATGAGGACACCCAGGACGCCCGGCCGCTATCGCCAGGGTTGATACGCTATCACCATGCGGTCCTCTACAAGGCTCTGGAGGCGGCCGTGAAGTTCCGCCTCATTAGGCAGAACCCCGCCTCGGGCCTGGAGCTCCCCAAGCTCCCGCGCTGGCAGGCGAGGGTAAAGCCCCTTACTCCGGAGCAGATCGCGTCCATGCTTGCGGACGCCCGTAAGACCCCATACTACATCCCGATCCTTCTGGCGGTCACATGCGGGCTCCGCCGAGGCGAGATCCTCGGCCTGCGGTGGCAGGACGTGGACCTCGAAGCCGGCCGGCTTACCATCAACCAAACCCTGGGGTACACGCCCGAAGAGGGCATATACATGAAGGACGCGAAGACCGATGGGAGTCACGCCACCGTGACGATCCCGCCAATCACCGTTGACGCCCTACGCGCTCACCGCGCGGAGCGGAACAAGCGCAGGCTCAAGAAGGGCGAGGGGTGGAAGGACTTCGACCTCGTCTGCGATCGCGGCGATGGCGCCCCCTGTCACCCTGACTCCATCTCCTCCTGGTTCCCTAAGTGGATGAAGGGCCGCGGCACAGACGGGATCACGTTCCACGGCCTTCGGCACGCGCACGCCACATGGCTGATCTCCCTGGGCCTAGCCTACATCCGAAGGAGATACAAGAGCGCCTCCGGCACCGGGACATCAGCACCACGATGAACATTTACGGCCACCTGATGCCCGGGCGGGACGAGCAGGCGGCCGCTGCGATCGAGAAGTCTCTCCGTGACGCTCAGGATGCCGGCAAGGGATCCGGGAGGAGGGCTTCGAGGGAGTGACATGGCAACGGTTTGGCAACGGTTTTGTGCGCATTTTGTGGCAACGTTCTTCGCGACCGACGGTCTAGCTGCAAAAAGAATGGAGCCGACGACCGGACTTGAACCGGTAACCTGCGCATTACGAGTGCGCTGCTCTACCGTTGAGCTACGTCGGCACCGAAACCAAGACTCTCTTATTGAACGCGGAAACCGCCTCGCACTGAGAGTATAGCATAGCCTCAACGCCGTGTAAAGGTCTGTGGGCGCACGGCACGGGAGCGTGTTGCCCCGAAGCCGACACACACAACGCCATAAGGGTCACGAGGCCGTCAACTCCATACGCGCTATACGCCCGCGTCCACGGGCGCGCCCGCCTCACGCTCAGCTGAAGCCGTCTGCGCGGCCTCTCCGCGTCTCACCCCGAACATGAGGGCGAACGCCACCACGAAGCTCACGAACGCGCACACGAACAAGGCTCGCCTCCCCAGCACGTCCATAAACCATCCGAAAACAGGAGGGGCGACGATCGCTGCGAGCGCCGAGAAGAAGTAATACAGGCCGGTATACGCGCCTATCCTCGCCGCGCTCGTCATGTCCACGACCATCGGATAGGAGTTGATGTTTATGAGCGCCCACGCGATTCCGCCCACGAGCAGCAGACCGGTGAGAGTCACGCCGGGTCGCGCGAATGTCATCGCGGCAAGCACGAGCGAAAGGCCCACGATCCCTGCGAGTATGGTCCGGCGCCGCCCGATTGTTGTGGCGATGAACCCGCTTGGGATGGCAAACACAAGAAATGACAGCGAGAAGAACCCTAGCACGAAGGACGCCGCGGCCGGGGTCATGCCCCAGACCTCCACGCTGTACAGCGTGAAGAGGGCCTCGACGCCGCTCCACCCCACGAACCAGAAGAATATCGCGAGAAGAAGGCAGAGCGCGCTCTTGTCCCGATCGGCCACGACCTCTCCCATTGCCCGCAAGATCCCCACGCTCTTCTCCGTGCCGCCATCGGCGCCCGCACCGCCGCCGATGTCGCCCGCGTCGCGGGGTTCATGAATGGTCTTCAATAGTATGAAGAGGACCGCGACCATGAGAGCGCTGGTCACCACAAATGGCAGGGCAGGGCTGATCTTGAATAGCTGCGAGAAGGCGAAGAACGCGAGAAGCGCGCCTAGCCCTCCCATGAAATTGATTACGCCGTTCGCCTTGCTGCGGAGCGGTGACGGCGTAATGTCGGGCATCAATGCCACAGTCGGCGCGCGGAAAGCGGTCATGGCGACGTTCATCACAATGATGACCGGGATCATCGCCGCGAGGGCGAACTTCGTGACCGGAATGAGGGCGAAGAACACCGCGGCCACAGGCATGCCTGCCGCGAGGAACGGCATCCTGCGCCCGATCCTTGTCCATGTCCTGTCGCTCAAGGCACCGAAATACGGCTGGAGCGTTATGGCGGCGATGTTGTCGAAAGTCATAATGATGCCGACAAGCGTGGTGCGGTAAGCGGCGTCCTTCAAGAGCTCCGAAAGAAAGATCGGGACGTACGAGTTATAGATGGACCAGCTCAAGGAGATGCTGAAGAAGCCGAGGCCGAGGACAAACGTCTTCCAATAATCGAGCTTCACTGGGGCATCCTCCTTTCGCCATTACAGCGCGTTCGCTGTCTTACAACCCCTCCCAAGCATCCTTGCATCTCTGCCTGTTCCTCGCCCTTGCAGGATGCAAGACCCCTACGCTTCCATCATCCTGGTCCCTGGATCCTGGTTTCCAGAACTTAGGCACCAGCCAGTTCTCTGGCAATCTCCACCATCACCGCAGGTTGATTGGTTATCACCGCGTCGACGCCCCATGTCATCATCCTGCGCATGTCGTTCGGATCGTCGACGGTCCATGTGTTAACCGCCAGGCCCGCGGCGTGCGCGCCGGCGACGATCTCCGGCGCTACCGCATAAAACGCCGGATGCAGGGCGTCCGCCGGCACGTGCTTCGCATACACCCACGGGTCCACAAGTCCCTCCATGTAGAGGACGCCCGTCCTCACCGACGAATCCACGGCTTTCGCCGTTCTCAACGAGAAGTGATTGAACGACGAGAGCACGGTCTTCTCGACAATGCCGAAGTCCTTCAGCAAGGCAATGGTTTTCTCTTCTATGCCGGGGTACAGGACAAGGCCGCTCTTGATCTCGATGTTAATGAGCCTGCATTTCGGAGCCACAAGCTCGAGGACTTCTTCGAGAGTCGGAATCCTCTCTCCCGCAAAGGGGGCTTCAGTGCCGCCACCGGTGCCGCCGACTCGACGACCGCCTGAGCTCGAGCTCGCGCCCGGTGAGCCGCTGGTCGAGCCACTGCCCTCCGGCCTGAACCACGAGCCTGCGTCAAGCGCCTTCAGCTCGGCGAGGGTCATGTCCTTTACCCACCCCTTGCCGTCCGTCGTCCTGTCCACGCGCTCATCGTGGATCACCACCAACCTCCCGTCACGTGAAAGCTGCACGTCAAGCTCGAAACCGTCCACCCCCGCTTCGAGGCCGGCCTTGAATGACGCTAGGGTGTTCTCCGGCGCAAGGCGCGGCGCGCCTCGGTGGCCCAGAATAAGCGGTCTCACGCTGCAACCCGAGCTTCCCCTCATTTCTGCCGTCACGTCCCCCACCTCCACCCCTTCCTCGCAAGAGCAAATTCCCTTCTCTCCAGCCGTTCTGTTGACAAGGCCCAGTCCTCTTGTTGACGTGGCCGTGCCGTCGGAGGCATTTTCGCACCTCCGCTTGGAGCCCTATAGAGTTCTCCTCACAAAGCCCTCGCGGGAGAACCGCTACCACCAAAGCCCTGATCGCACGCGCAGGGCGCCGCTTCCACGCAGCGCCCTGCGAAGCCTGGCTCTTTCTGTATTCAACGAGGGACACATGATCCCTCCTAGCCTCTGTCGCGGCCTTGTTGCATTCCTCTCATTGTTGTTCCCGCCGCCTCCTGGCCTGGTCGCTCCCAGTTCAGCTTCACAGTGGTCGTGTCCGCGATTGGTCCGGGCTCCGCAGCCCGCCCGGCCGCGTGCTTTAGATCTCATGCGCCACGCGCATGCCCTCGAACACTGCATGGGTTATGCGGCGCGGCCTCCAGGCGTCCCCGATCACGTAATAGTCTATCCCGGCACCTTCAAGCTGCTTCGCGAGGCCGTCCTCCGGTGCCGATCCCACCGCGATGACGACGGAGTCGAAGCCCGAAAGGGTCTCGTTCTTCCCGTTTTTCTGCACCGTGACCTCGTGCTCCCCGATCGCGAAAAGCTTGGCTCCGGTCACGATCTTCACGCCCCGCTTCGCCAGGCGATCCAGCAGGAGAGCCCCCACCAGAGGCCCGACGTCCGAAGCTACACGCGGCAACATCTCGATGATGGTGACCTCGTGCCCCTTCTCGGCGAGGTGTTCCGCGGTCTCGCACCCCACAAGGCCGCCGCCTATGATTGCGACCCTCCTCCCTACGGTCGCCTTGCCGGTCAGCACATCCCAGGACATCACCACCACAGGACGGTCAGCCCCTGGCACGTTCACGCGCGCCGGACGAGCGCCGGTCGCGACTACCACCACATCCGGTTTCTCGGCGCGGATGGCATCGAGGGTCGCCTCCCTGTTCACGTGGACGCTGATCTTGAGCCTACTCATCTCGGTCGAGAGAAACTCTCTGAACGTTGCGATCTCACCCTTCTGGGGCGGCGTCGCCGCAAGCGGCAGCTGCCCTCCGAGGCTGGGCCCCTTCTCCCACAAGGTGACGTGGTGCCCCCGGAGCGCCGCTACGCGCGCGGCCTCCATCCCTGCCGGCCCGCCTCCCACAACGAGGACCTTGCGGGCGGCAGGCGCCTTTGCGAGAGTGAACGCGGCCTCGAACCCTGTCCTGGCGTTCACCGTGCATCCTATGGGATGGTCCTGGAACAGCTCGTCGATGCAGCCCTGGCAACAGCCGATGCATCTCCGCAGCTCGGCCACCCGTCCCTCAGCGATCTTGCGCGGCGTGTCCGGGTCCGTGAGAAGCTGTCGTCCCATGGCGACGAGGTCGGCCTTCCCTTGAGCGATCAGCCCTTCCGCAACGTCCGGGTCGTTGATGCGACCCACCGCTATGACCGGGATCCTCACGACCGACTTTATCCCGCTCGCAAGGTCGGCTAGGCACGCACGCGGCAGCGACATCGGCTGAATTACCCATACTGCGGACTCATACACGCCCGCAGAGACGTGCAACGCGTTGATGCCCTCACGCTCGAGCCGCCTTGCCACCTCTTTCGTCTCGTCCAAGGTGAGCCCGCCCGCCACCTTCTCGTCAGCGCTCATCCGGTACAACACCGGAAAGTCGGGTCCGACAGCTTGCCGCACGGCGTGCACCACCTCGAGTGGGAAGCGCAGCCGGTTCTCGAGGGGCCCACCATATTCGTCGGTTCGTTTGTTGGAATAAGGCGACAGGAACTCGTTGATAAGGTAGCCGTGGGCGCCATGCACTTCCACGGCGTCGAAGCCTGCGGCCTTCGCGCGGCGGGCAGCCTCGCCGAAGGCTCGCACGATCATGGCGATGTCGTCCTTCGACATTTCCTTAGGCGTTTCGCCTTTCGTGGGGTCCGGTATCGGTGACGGGGCCAGAAGCGGCTCGCCCGTCACGGCGGAGGTGGTCTGCCTGCCGCCGTGGTAAAGCTGGATGGCGATCTTCGCGCCGTGGGCGTGGACAGCGTTCACCAGGCTGCGAAGGCCGGGGATGAGCTTATCCGAGTGGATGCCGACCTCGTTCTGAAATCCCTTGCCGGACTGGTGGACGAACGAGGCCTCCACGATGATGAGCCCCACCCCTCCCTTCGCGCGCTCCGCGTGGTAAGCGCGGAGCCTGTCGGTGACCGACCCGTCCTCGTAGGCGTAGTTGGTGACCATGGGTGGCATGACGATCCTGTTCCGGAGGTCCATGTTCCCGATCTTCGTCGGGCTTGTGAGATGTGGATAACCTGCCATGAAGCACTCGCTCCCTTTCCTAGTATCTTCGGGTTAGCGCCATTAGAGGTGCCTCAGATAGGTTTTGCCAATATGCGGGAGCGTATGCTGATGGCACGCGCAATCCGTCCCAAGGCGACGAGAACATGCGCTGGCGCAAGGTCCCATGCGGTGCCTCACGCCGAGGGCCCCTGGCGGCGGGCGTTCAACGACGAGCGTTCAGCGATCAGGACGTGGTGGTGCCCGAGTATGGTATCGCCGCAAGTCCTCGCTTCTCCTTGATCGCGCGAGGACGTCGGTGGCTGCGGGATGAGGTGGCGTGGAGGATTTGGTAGTCCCGCATTGGCCATCCCGCGGGCCAAGTTCGAACGGGCACGCCGCGCGCGAGCGCGCCCTCCCCGGAGGGCAAGGCCGATGACCATAGGCAGAACCGCGTGCCGCAAAGCAGCACGGACTTCTGGCGGAGACCATCGAGCTCTCCCACATCATGACGTCCCGTCATGGCATCCCGGCCCAGTTGAAGCCCGCAAAGCCGTCGCCGGGGTCGCGTAATTGACAGTTGCTTGGGATGTCCAGCACTCTCGTGGCTGTATACCTAGACCTTTCAGCCTAACCATGGATTAGCCGGGGCAGGCACCGCGCGCACACCCAGAGGCTGTCGCCCTTGAAGCGGCACGGCATGAGCAGCTCTGCCCCTTCGCCGGACCCGCACAAGAAACAGCGCTGCGTGATGTGCTGCTTCGACCCGGCCATCGGTTGCGTGGTGCGGTCTCTCGCGGCCTCTCCAGAGAATTCCGGCGCCTCCCTCTCCTCGATGGACAGCGCACCCGTGGGACAGACGGCTAGGCAGAAACCCGCGCCGTCGCACAGCTCTTCGCGGACCACTTTGGCCTTGCCATCCACGATCTGAATGGCGCCCTCAGCGCACGGGGTCACGCAGAGGCCACACCCGTTGCACTTCTCGTCATCGATTCGCACGACTTTCCTTACGGGCATGTTTCGTCCCCCTTTCAAGCTCTCCGTGGCCCTCTGGCAGTGCCGCCGTTCACTGCGGGACCGCGTTTCAATTCAATTTGGTATTTACGGCGCGACGGGAGGGGACTCCTGCCCGGCGCCCGGGTGCTCACCGCGCCGGATGTCTGCTGTACGCCACGCCCGTGCGGACGTTCGCTGCGCCCGCAACGCGGACGTTACGCTTCGACGCTTCCCTGGCAGGCGTCCCTCTCCCGTCAGATGCCGCTCCTCCGGTGCTGTCCCCTCGACAGGCGCCGCCCGCTAGCCTCAGCCGGTCAGACGTCGGCCCTCACAGCCCCGGCTGGCCACATGCCGCGCGCAAGCCGCCAGTCAGCGAGGCTACGGCGCTCAGATGCCAAGCGCGCGCCTCTTCGCGACGATGTGCCTCTCGATACCGTCCACCGCTGCCACGGGGTCGGTCTCCACGGCGAGCCTGCCCCCGGTCAACCCCTCGACGTCTCTCGTGAGCAGGTTCACCACGTCCGCGGCGCCCGTCACGGGCGGGACCGGTGCCACATGGGTGTATAGCCCGAGGGCCACGGCGGAGAATGCATCGATCACGGCCTTCTGCTCCATATACTCGGGCGCCGTCACGGCCACGGGCAGGGCGGCGGTGTCCACCCCGAGCGCACCGGCCACTGCTCCAACGAGGAGCGCGAGCCGACCGGTGTCCGTGCACGTGCCGAAGCTAAGGACAGGCGGGACGCCAAGCGCCTTGCACACAGCTCTCAGGCCGTCGCCCGCTAGCTCCTGAGCCTCCAGTGAGTTGAGCCCGGCCACCTGGCACGCTGCGTTGCCGCACCCGGCCGACAGAACCAGGATGTTCCGGCGGATGAGCTCCTTCGCCACCGCCACTGTCATCGTGTCCTGGCCACCACCCTTCAGAGTGGTGCAGCTCACGAGGGCCACTACGCCCTTCACATCACCTTTCTTGAGCACTTCTAGCAGGGGTTCGAGCGTGCCGCCCAGGGCGCCTACAACGGCCTCCGTCGAGAACCCTGTCAGGATCTTCGTGCGCTTGAGGTCGCGTGTCGCCCGGCTTGATGCCTTCCGTCGCTTGAAGTTCTCGATGGCGATGCTGATTATCTCCTGAACCTGATCGCTAACGTTCTCGGGAACGTACACGACGCGTTTTTCCACTCCCGGCACGCCTATCAGCCTAGAGACGGCCACGAGAGTCGCGCCGTACTTCTCGGCAATCGGAGCGAGCGACGGCAACGAGCAGTTCATGTCCATGGCGAACACGTCAACCGCGCCTGTGGCGAGCACGAACTCCTGATTCAACCAGTTTCCGGTGAGACCGACGAACACGTCGTCGCACGGGATGCGTTGCATCATCTCCTGGCCCGTCTCGATGGACCCAACGATGCGAAGGCCCTTCGCTCCAGCCTCGCGCGCGCGACGCTGCACCTGTTCGGACCGAGCGGCCTCGACCAGCGCCATTCCCACGAAGGGCTCGTGACCGTTGGGAAGGATGTTGACGTAGTCAGGGTCGAGGATCCCGAGGTCCACGTAAGCTTCGTGAGGAGTCGGGGTGCCGAACAGCGCGTCCTGCGCGATCTCCAGCGGCACGAGCGCGCCGTAACAACTTGCCACCCCAAGACGCAGCGCCGTTTTGGCAAGAGACACGTAGTCACCGTCGATGTTGGTCATGGCTCGAGCCGTCGAGTCCACGAGCTCGCTTATGGGCCCTCCAGGGAAAATGCCGAGCTCGCGCCATACCTTCTTTCGCGTCTCCGGAGCGAAAGCCGCCACCGCCACCGACTCCTCCGCGCTGTCCTGATAGAGCGCCGCAAGCATGGCGTCAGCCGTCGCCGCCTCGTATCCCTCGCTCCCCGGCTCAACGACAAGGGCGTGCGCGAGGAGATCGAGCTTGGCCCTATCGCGAATTTCGAACGGCGTCTTGCCCTGCGCTGTAGCCTTGAGGGTTTTCGCCACCTCGCGCGCATGGAACGAGTAGGCCGCTACTCCCATGTTTGCGCGGTGGACCATGTTCCGCATTACCATCCCGTTCGCGTCGATACCGCACGCTCCCCTTTCAGCGCGCTTCGTGATGCGGCAAGGCCCCATAGAGCATAGCTGACAGGTGATTCCTTGGTCGCAGAACGTGCAACGCAGCCCTTGTGCTTCGAACCGCTCCACGACGCTCTCCATTCCGGCTCCTTCCATTTCATCGTGCATTCTCCTCACAGACTCGTGCTCGCTTATCGGGTCTACCATTTCTCTCCTCCCCCTCACCAGATGTGTCCCCCTAGACTCTGTCATCCGCTTGTTCCCCGTACGAAGGCATTCGCTTGTTCTACGCACGCATGTCACTGAAACCGGAAGCCGACCACCTTTGCACCGAAGAACGTTCACCACCTCGCGGCCATGGAGGCTGACCCTCGCCCTGCTTTCCAGGCATCACGCCGTCAGGTCACGGCGCTCAGGGTCCACGGTGCCATCTCGCCGAGACGTGTCTCGCCTCTTCCTTGCCTCACGGTTACAGTTCCGGCCTTGCCCGCTGCCGAGCAAGGGACTCCAGTGTGACGTCGTTCAAGAACGACACGAACTTCTCTTGAATGCCGACCCAGCTTTGTCTCAGACCGCAAACCTCCCAGCGTTCGCATGCATCCCGCCCGAGCAGACAGCGGTTGACTGCAACTGGTCCTTGAATGGCCTCGACTATCTCAAGAGCGGTGATCTCACCGGGTTCGTGGGCGAGCGAAAAGCCGCCGTGGGGACCGCGATGCGAGGAGACGATGTCCGCGACCGCCAGCTTCTGAAAGATCTTGCGCAGGAATCCCTCAGGGATCCCCTCCGCCGAAGCGACCTCGGACACCCGGAACACCGTCCCTGTGGGATGCGTCGCCATGTAGGAAAGCGCGCGCAGCGCGTAATCGGTATTTCTCTTAATGAACTCCATGTGACACAGAAGGCTCCCTTCTGATGAGTCGTTGCCGGACCGTCACGCAATTACAGGACTATTTTAGTCCTATACGTTCCGGATGTCAATCACCTCTTCACCCGGCAAACGCACGTGCATTGTGGACAAACAAGCTCGACCTGGAAAGACGAAACGACACCCGACAAACAAGGTTCTAGCAGCACATGCCCAGCCGGCAAAACGCTGGTTCAAGTCTCGCTACCTGCAGCGCTCCGGTGATAGATGTACTTCAGGATTGGACACGCCACACGATCCCTCGCGGCTTCCATGGAGTGCCATCGAGGAGGCTCCCTGCTGAGACGAGACGAGGCGAGAAGAAGGCTCAGGACTGACAACCACCCGATCAGAGGATGGTATGGCTGCCATCATCATGATAGAATTAACTTGGCATGAAGAACACGACACCAGCCTCAGTGGAGGGGAGTAACGTGACCCGTCCTGACCGCGTCGGCGAGGAGACCCCTGAATATGCCCGCCCTTCTCCGCGCCTCACCTACGATGACTATTGCCAGATACCGCCGGGGCATCAGCGCTACGAGCTTGTAGGGGGGGGGCCATAAGAGTGGTTCCGTCGCCGACCGTGTCTCACCAAAGGGTCTCTAAACGCCTGTTGCTGGCGCTGGCTCAGTGGATCGAGAACCACGGCCTCGGAGAAGTGTACAGTGCACCTCTTGATGTCGTCCTGAGCGAGTATGATGTGGGCCAGCCCGACCTTGTGTATGTATCGAAGGAACGCTCGGGTATCATCAAAGAGGCAAACATCTGGGGCGCTCCTGACCTGGTGGTGGAGATCCTCTCGCCTGGCACTGCCAAGTGGGACGCCGACGTCAAACGCCAGCTCTACGCGCGTTTCGGAGTGCAAGAGCTCTGGCTCGTAGACCCCCAGGCCCGCACGATTGAGGTTGCGACTCCCAGAGACGGGGTCCTCTTGACCTCGGAGGTGTATTACCCCGGCGTCACCGTGGCTAGCCCCCTGCTGCCAGGGTTCACGCTGGACGTAGAACGTCTATTTGCCTAGCCCTCCTTCCAGCCTGGCCCTCTCCGCCCGCGGAAAGCAGTTCATCTGAGAAGGCCGATTCATGTGCGACCGCGAAGCTAGCGGCGTACAACTAATAGACACGAGGACCAATTTCTAGAGCCCGATGAGCCGAACGCGCGAGCGCGGGGGAACCGAGTTGACAATCATTCCCATGATGTATATGATGATGTATAGAGATGTCCCGTTAGGATGTGATCACCAATGCCCGAAATGGTGCGGAAGCAGTTCTATATAGAACCAAGACAAGATGCTCTTCTGAAACAACGCGCGAGGCACCTAGGCATTACAGAAGCAGAACTTGTACGCGAGGCGCTGGATGCGTATGCAAGCGAGGCCATAGTCGCGCGCCTTGATCCCACAGCGTGGCAGCGTGAGAAGGCGTTCATTGAGGCCCTTGTCAGCAAGGCGTCGCCGTCCGCGACGCGGCCCGAGAAAGTCCAGATGGAAAGAAGCGCAGGGGACGCCGACACAAGGAAAAACGCAGAAGGCGTGGAACGCGCCGTGGCACAGAGGGGCTGGACGCGGGATGAGCTCCATGAGAGGTAAGATCTTTGTAGATACCAATGTGCTCGTCTACGCTTACGACCGGAGCGAGGCCGTGAAGCAGCAAAGAGCATTTGAAGTCCTCGACCGTCTCATTGCCTCCGGTAAAGGCGTCATCAGCACCCAAGTGTTGTCAGAGTTCTTCAACGCGGTCACCCGCAAGATCAAGATGCCGCTCGCCATCGAGGATGCGATGGTGAGCGTGGAAAACCACACCCGGGCATGGCAGGTGCTCGACGTTACGACCTTAGTCATCCTCGAAGCTGTCAGGGGCGTGAGAGATCACCACCTCACCTTTTGGGACGCCCAGATCTGGGCCACCGCAAGGCTGAATCAAGTTCCGGTCATCTTCAGCGAAGACTTTGGTCCGGGCGCGACACTGGACGGAGTGCTCTTCGTGAACCCGTTCGCGAACGACTTCGAGCCCGCGGAGTGGGCGATTTAGCCCGTTGCCCCGGCCAAGCCTCCCATTCCCCATGCAGTCGCTCGTAGCGGCCACATCCCGAGACAGCCGAGAGCAAGAACAAGAATCGCCTGTTACTTGGAAAGGCGCTTCGAAGCGCCGCCCCCGCATCAGCGTGAGCACGGGCAGAACCGATCATAGCCCATGAGTTTCGCGGGCCCGGCAGCGGTAACGCCGTAGAAGATGATCGGCTTGTCGTCCAAGACTGCGAGGAGATCCTCAACCGTCCCGTTGGCCAGAACCGTCCCCGTGGAGAGGACGAGGTCGGCCCAAGAGATGACCTCCGGGTTGCGATCGGCGCTTTCGATGGCCACGCCCTCGCGGGTCGTCCCGATGTTTGCTGGATCCATGTCGGTGACACGGACCAGGAAACACCCCGCCGTCGCCAGGGCATTCACCATTGCGGGCTGAAGGCCGATGACCGCCACGCGCGGCAGACCCGGCCTCCGTCCGGGAGCCCCTTCGGTCTCATCAGTCCCTTCATCGGGCTGCTCAGCTCTAGTGGCGCAGCTAGGCCTGGACCGGGCGCCAGAGCTGGCGTGGCTGGCTATGAGCTGCTTCACGTGCTCGCGAAGAAGCCTTGCGCACTCCTCGGGCTCGTTGTTGCGGCAGTGAATCGTGTGGTCGATGAGGCCGAGGTGGCGCATCACGGCGTTGCAGGTGGCTACGAAGACGGCCCGCTCGTAGTTCGTGTGCAGCGGCAGCGCCATGACATCGCCCAAACTGCCTCGAAACGGCGCGGGCATGTCCGTGTAGGCTTGACCGCTGCTATCGTGAAACCGCGCCTGGATCATGACCTCCTTCCCCTTAAGCAGTGGGAAGTCGCGCCTGGTCGGCGAACCGATGGCCTCCTCCGGCGCGAGGGGCCGCGCAGTGACCACCTCAACCTCATGGGCGGCAAGGTCGTGGGAATGTATTAGCTCTCTGAGCTTGTCCCTACACAAGTCTAGAAGAACCTGCACCTAAATCGTCCTCCTCCGTTGGGCACATCACACGTGCTGACTTGCGCCGCTGGGTGGCGCCAAGTAGATCGGCTGGAAGTCGGCGCCGCTCTTCAGCTCGCAGGTCTTTCCTGAAGCTCATCCGCCCTGCCCTCCAGCGATGGCGCCCGAGGCAAGCCTCGTCCGAATTCGGCGCGCGAGATAGCCAGATCCTCCGCGCCCCGTCGTTCAACCACCGGCAACTCCAGCACCCTTGAGAAAGGACACCCGGACAGCCGGACACACCGGATCACGGCGTGCGCAACGCCCGTCCGACCTCTCGAAGCCAAAAGACGACGTAAGCCACTGCAACACGACGCGAAGCTGGACACGGAAGAACTGCTCACGCCCGCTCGCTCGCTCGCATTATTCAAGCTCGCCTCATTCCTTGGGGAGCCCGAACCCGCACTCCTCGAACGCCTTCCTCGCTTCGGGCGACCGCAGGTACGCGAGGAACTCCTGGACCTCCTGCTTGTGTTGCGTGGCCTTCACCATCGCACCCTCAAATACTACGTCCTCGTACGACCCGGACGGCGCCTTCGCGAGCACCTTGGCTTTGATTGACTTGTAGAGGGTGCTCCCGTACACAAACCCAGCGTCAGCCTCTCCCAACTCAACGTACGTCAGTACCTGCTGCACGGTCCTCGCGTACACGAGCCGTTCCGCGAGGAGCTTGTCGAGCCCCATGTGTTGCAGGACCTGCATGGCATATGTCCCCGCCGGAACGATCCGGGGATCGCCGATGGCTATCCTCTGGACCGATGGGCTTGCGAGCCATTTCCAAGGGTCACCGGCCACCTTCGTGCCGCTCGGAACCGCGAGGACGATTATGTCACACGCTGCAACGAACCGTGTCTCGGGTACGATGAACCCCTCGCGCTCGAGAGTGTCCATATGGCCGCCACCCGCGGGGAATATCACTGCGTCGAGCGGGGCACCTTGCTTCACCTGAGCTGTTATCGCTCCTGCGCTCGCGAACGTCAGCGACACGGAGACGTCTGGATTAGCGGCCTCGAACGAGGCTTTGATGAGCTGCAGGGCATCGAGCAAGCCTGCGCCTGCCCCAACCGTTATTTCCCGGCGCGTGGCAGCGGTGACGCCGGTGGAAGCAATAAGTAACGTTAACATCGAAATCATAGCTAAGAAAACCAGGATCCGCCGCATGTTCCTCCACCTCCGCATCGTCATTCTCAATCCGAGCTGGTAATCTTGCCGCATCCCTCGGCCATAGTACCCGTGCTAGTCTTCCGGCCCGATTTGGCCCCGCCCTCCACAACCACCGCACCTGGGGCCGCGGCCACACTAGCGTTGACAGCCTCCGTCGCACCACCGCCAACTGTAGCGGCTGCCGCCGCCGTGGCCGTCGCCGTGTCACAAAGGCCCGCCCTCACCCGCAGGTCCTGTTTTCCGCGATTTAGGTAAAGGATCGCATCCCCGAGCCTCTCAGCCTCCTCGCGGTCATGGGTCACGAGGACGAAAGGAATCGCCCACTGGCGGTGCAGCGCGAGGAGTTCGTCCTGAACCGCGCGGCGCGTTTCTTCGTCTAGAGCGTTCCACGGCTCATCGAGCAGCAGCACCTCAGGTTCGGTCATCAGGGCGCGTGCGAGCGACACCCGCTGTTGCTCGCCTCCAGAGAGCTGACACGGGTATCTATCCTGGAGGTGCACTATGCGCAGCATTTGGAGTATATCGAGGACCGTCAGGCGAAAGCCCCGTCCACGCTTGCACCGGCCCCCGATGCCATACATCACGTTTTGCTTGACCGTCATGTGAGGGAAAAGAGCGTAATTCTGGAAGACATACCCGACACGCCTTCGTTGCGGGGGCAGGTTTATGCCGTGTTCGGAGGAGTAAAGCATCCTCCCGCCAAGCGCAATGGAACCCCTGTCCGGCCTCTGCAGCCCCGCTATACAGTCGAGGATCGTCGTCTTACCCGCGCCAGACGGTCCGAATATGACGATGATGCCCGGACCCCACGAGAAGGATGCCTCAAGCGTAAAATCCGCAAGGCGCTTCACTATGTTTACCTGAAGAGAAGGTGAAGTCACCCCATTAATCACCCCATTTTGCGGAACACACCACCCTATTGTTGAAGTGGCGCCTGCCATCCTCAAGCTCGGTTCTTCACTTCCACGTTCCCACGGCATTGGTCTGAGCCCCTGCCGCCAACACACAGGCTGCGCAGCTTGCCACGACAGCCTTTGGCTAGGCCCGCCCGGTCACTCGCCATGCTGTGGCGTGCCCCCGCGCCACCGTCCCGGCGCCCCCGCCACGGCATCACGCGCCACAGCGCTGCGGCGCCAAAGCATAGGCTGCTCAGCGGCGCCGCGCCCGCCGGAACCTGCCAAGCTGTCTTTCCGACCACATCCGGCTCACGTACGTGGCAGCGAACCCGAATACGAGCATAACACCGACAAGGAGGCCCGCCGTGTGCATGTCGCCGGACTCGGTCGCGACGTAGATCGCTGTCGGCATCGTCTGCGTGCGCCCAGGGATGGACCCCGCCACCATCAAGGTCGCGCCGAACTCTCCGAGGGCGCGCATGAACGTGAGAAGAAGGCCGGCGACGAAACTCGGCCACGCCAAGGGCAGGGTGATCGTGAAGAACACCTTCGCCTCCGAGGCGCCGAGCGTGCGCCCGGCCTTCTCCAGGGATTCGTCGATCGAGTCAAGCCCTGCTTTGAGCGTGCCGTACATGAGCGGGAAGGCCACGACCGCTGACGCGATGGCCGCCGCCCACCACGTGAATAGCACCTGGACGCCTAAGCAGGCTTGGAGAAACCGTCCAACTGGCCCGTTCCTCCCCAAGAGGACTAGCAGGACGAACCCGGTGACCGTAGGTGGCACCACCATCGGCAGGGTAAGCAGCGTGTCGACCGCTGCTTTCCCAACAAAGGAGAACCTTCGCATGGCCCAAGCTACCAGGGTGGCAACGCATGCCACGGCCACGGTCGCCACCGCGGCGACGCGCATTGAAAGCAACATCGGCGTAACCCAGTCTGCTGACATTGAGTCTCATACTCCCACATGTCCTTCGCATTCGCGTTCCCTTGCACTATCGTCCGTCCGCCCATCCGGGTCCCGGTCCCGCGTTTGGTCCAGAGCCCGCCCCCCGCTTCCCTTAGACTCGCTCACCCTTTACCGAAGGGACACTGTGGGAACGAGCAGGTCTCGCATCCGAGGCACAGCCCACCGTGACCATATTGCGCCACGTCTGTGGCGCTCAGGCTCTCGCCCGCGAGAAGCCGCGCGAGGATGAGGTCGAAAAACGCCCTCGGGCGCGCCAAAATGCCGGCAGGCACCCCGAGCACGGGAACGCGGCCGTGGTACGCAAGCAGGGTCATGGCTCCTGGCGAGACCGGCGCCCCGTAGAAAACCACGCGCGCCCCGCTAGACTCGATGGCCCGCGGGGTGCAGTCGTCAGGCGACATGCCGCCCGTGACGAGCACCATGTCCACTCCCCGCTCGAGCACGCTTTGAATGGCCCGAGTGATCTCGGCAGTTTCATCGGGAACTATCTCGGAAACGGCAATCGTGCTGTCATATTCAGCGAGCCTGCTCGTGAGGAGAGGGACGAACGCGTCCCGGACGCGCCCTTCGTAGATTTCTCGCCCCGTCACGACAACACCGGCACGTGCGGACCGAAACGGGACGACCCTGATGACCGGGTCGTCCCCTACGAGAGCGGCCGCGCTTGAGAGGCGCTCCTCATTTACGGCGAGCCCTCTTACTTTTGCCTTCGCCACAAGGTCCCCGGGGGCCACGCTAGAGTTGGTGTGCCGGGTGGCAACAAGGAGATCCCCGATGGCGTTTATCGCAAGCAGCCGTCGCACATCTACCTTGAGCAGGCCCTTTAGAGTGGAACGTATGTCTGCCCACGCTTCTCCAGGCATCTCAACTTTGACACCCGGTCCCGCGAGCATGGACGCGAGGCGAAGGGCGGCATCGTCCTCGTGCACCTCGCCCTTATCCAACTCCATGACGTATACCACGGACTTACCCACTCGTTTGAGCGTGGGGATGTCTTCCCGAGAGATCCGGTGTCCACGCCTCAAAACCGCCCCTTTTCGTCGACCTGGGACGATCTCCGTGATGTCGTATGCAAGAGGAAGCCCCACGGCGTCCTCTATATGCACCTCACGCAGTCTCATACATGCATCTTGCCTTTCCCCTTTACACCCGTTACGTCTGTCTGCACTGCCTGCCCCGTCCTGTTCCGAGCCTAGCTCCAGAACTGGCGCCGGGCCTAACTCCGCCTTGCTCTTGCCTGGATTCGCCTTCTCCTCACCGCCCGACCCTGCTTGTCCCTCCCCTGTCTCGCCTTCTCGTGCGCTGTGACGATACGCTGACGACCTCGAGCTTCGACGCGAGGGCTCATCGGTCAGAGCGGCCGTATGCGTATACCCTGCTTAATGTGACATTTGTCACAACCTTCGACGCGCTACAAGAAGATCCTTCTGTGACGCGCGGCATATGCCCCGTCCTCCACTATTATAACGTCCATGCGTTGAGCACAAAGCCCGCACCATCGGCACGAGAAGAGCCACCCCTGGGCTCGTCTATTGGATGGGTTTTAGATGGGCGGAACATCGCGTCCCAAGAAGGGAGGAACTATTCGCAGTATGTAGAATTATCATGCACATCCCAACGTCGTGTGAATCCTAACCCAAATCCATGTCACCCAAGGAGGGATCGAGCGAAGAGCTACGGGGACGCGCGGTGGCACCCTTGAGCCACCTGCAAGCTGGGTAGCTGGGTCGACAGCCGACGGGTTACACGAGCCGGCAGGTCACACACAAGGTATGAATGAGAACACCTAAGACAAGAGGAGTGAGAAGCGATGAGAAGTATGAAGAAGGTTTTCATAGCAACCTTGGTTGCCTCGGCGGTTTGGGCGGCTATAGTCTCATGCGCGTGGGCGGCACCGACAACGCTTCTGGATATCTACGAGATTCTCAAGACCAAGGAGTTCGTCGACCTAACCCATGCGTTCGAGCCTGGCATCCCGCACTGGCCCGGTTTCCCAGACGAAAGGCGCGAGACTCTATACTACTATGAGCCGGGCATCGGCACGATGGGTTCGGGCTTCTATGCGCAGTATTTTACCCACGTTGGGCAGTGGGGCACGCACGCTGACCCGCCGGCGCACTTCATCAAGGGGCTCCGCACTCTCGACCAAATCGGCGTCAAAGAGATGATCCTGCCTCTCGTGGTCATTGACATACACGAAAAAGTCGCGGCAAATCCGGACTACTGCGTCACCATGGATGACGTTCGGGCGTGGGAGAGGAAATACGGAGAGATCCCTGAGGGCGCTTTCGTCGCTCTCAGGACCGACTGGTCCAAACGCTGGCCTGACGCCGCAGCCATGCAGAACAGGGACGAGAACGGTGTCGCCCACTATCCCGGTTGGAGCATGGACGTTCTAAAATACCTTTACGAGGAGCGCAAGATCACGGCGTCCGGCCATGAGACAACCGACACGGACCCCGGCCTCGCTACAAGCAAGGGAGACTACTCCCTCGAAACCTACGTCTTGAGCCAGAACTGCTACCAAGTCGAGCTACTAACGAACCTCGATAAAGTGCCGGAGCATGGCGCACTCGTGGTGGTGGCGTTCCCGAAACCCAAGTACGGCTCCGGCTTCCCCGCAAGAGTGTTCGCCATCCTCCCGTGAGCTGATTCCCGTCCTGTCCGCGAAAGGCGCAACGGGGCGCATCGCCACACGCTTTCTCCAAGGATGCGCCCCGTCCTTGTCCGCTCCGTTCAGTGCATGCTGAGAGTCCCCAGGCGGCGGCAACGACGTTCCACGACGCCGAAGGCCCAGAGCCCCAACGCGATCGTGACAACCATGAATCCCACAGCGCTGCGGCCGGGTCGAGCCCAATGGTCGGCTCGTCAAGGAGGAAGATTGGCTGGCCCGCTTTGCCGGCGAGGCCAAGCCGCTCGAGGATGGCCGTTGCCCGGGCCCTTTGCTCCTTGCGCGACAGTCCGTAGAGGGCGGCGAAGTACTCGAGGTTCTCGCGACCTGTGAGCTTCCAGTATGTACTTCGTTCGCCTGTGAGTGCCGTCCCCAGGCTGCGTCGCACCATGGAGGCTTCGCGAACGGTATCGTAGCCGTTGATGGTCGCGCTGCCACTGGTTGGCTCGAGAAGCGTGCAGAGCATCCGGATAGTGGTGGTCTTGCCCGCGCCGTTCGGGCCGAGGAGCCCGAACACCTCGCCCGGCTGCACCGCGAACGACACGTCGCTTACCGCGACCGTGGTCTCCTCGCGGGTGCTGCCGGACCCCGCCTGCCGGGTTTCTCGTCCACCGCTGTCATTTCCGAATTCTCGCTCGTCGTGCCGTACGTCCCGTCCGTCAGGACAGAGCAGGCGTCTCAAGAGGCCTAGCCCTTTCCGACGCTTCGGGAATTCCTTGCGCAGGTGCACCGCATCAACGGCGTATGTGTGTTGTCTAGGAGTCATCCTGACATTCCTCCAATCGCTAGCGTGCTTGTGCCACGCGGAGCCACCAGGATGTAACTTTCGGATTCACATTGAAGGTTTTGAAGGCTGCTGATTAATATCATAAAGGCCACATGCAATATTGTCAATGTACCGCTTAATATTATTCGTCCGGCAGTCGGCATCGGGCAGACGAGCCGCCGGGTGCTCGGACAGACCGTCCAGCTAGTCCATCCGTCTGTACCCCGTGCACCCCAAAAGCTGGCAACGCGACGACACGGTTGGCAAGACCAAGTCCGTGTGTGCGTGAGCGTGCGCGAGGAGTCAGCTACTCGTCGACTGCGTGAGACCCTTCCTTGAGGTGTGAAGAAACTTCCCACCCCGCCCTTTTCCGCGCCCGCGACGACCGGTCGAGCCCGGCCGCGCGAAAGACGTCGTCTCTTGTCGTTCACTGCCGAGCCCGAAGCGTCGTAGTTCAAGGTCCCACAGTGTGTCATTCTTGTTCAATTGAGCTGCCTGTCATGAGGGCTTTCGGCATAGAACATGCATGCGTAGGTGCGCAGTGCTGCGTCTGAACGCGTCACCTGAGGCGCCGGGGATTACGGAGACCCATTCCTGCACACGCGCCACGCGGATCTGAGAAGGTCAGGGGGGCGGGAGCAGATACGCCTAACGGGACGGCGCTCAAAGACGCGACCTGATTCCGTTTGACCTGATTCCGCTAATTGACGAGGAGGAGCAACTGTGCCGACCAGCTATTATCAGGCAATCCCGTACGTAATGGATCACGTTCGTACGGAAGCTCCCAAGTCCATCCTCGATGTGGGCGTTGGATTCGGCAAGTACGGGGTGTTGTGCCGCGAGTTGCTAGACGTATCCAACGGACGATATCACCGAGATGAGTGGCAGGTACGAATAGACGGGGTAGAGGCGTACGCAGGTTACAGGAATCCCATCTACGATCACGTCTATGACAGTGTCTTCTACCAGGACATCAGAGAGCTTGCTTGCAAGCTCCCTGTGTATGACGTTGTGCTTCTCGTGGACGTGATCGAGCACATGTCCAAACAAGAGGGGCTCTCGCTTGTAAACGAGCTCTTGCAGCATACAAGAAAGGCCCTTCTGATATCGACACCTCTCTATCCGGCTCCTCAGGGAGACGCCGAACAGAACTGTTACGAGCGGCATTGCAGCCGATGGACGCCGCTCGATTTTCGAGCTTTCGACTTCAGCTATCACGTGGTCCCGGTTGGAGACGGAGGCGCGCAAGTGTTCAAACTGTATCCACGACCGGAAGGCGTGACACGATTTCCTATCGACAGCGTGTGGGACCACCCGGTTTCCGCACGTCACCCCTTGCGAATCGCGTATCTCCTGCCACACCATAACCTCACTGGCGGGATGAGAATGCTTCTGGAGCAAGTGCGCACTTTGCAGGAACGCCACCACAAAGTGAGGGTGCTGTATCGAGGCAGTTCGAGCGACTCGGTCCTTCCTGCTTGGGCAAACCTTAGAGTGGAAGACGCTGTGATCGTTCCCGTTGATCAACCGTACACGCAGTATGTCTCAGACTGCGATGTGCTAGTAGCCGGCTGGTGCGAGCAGCTGATTGAACTGAGTCAGGCCGAGAAGCCGGTCTTGTATTGGGAGCAGGGGAATGAATGGTTGTTCGGCGAGTTCAGCACAGCTCTGCAAGAGCCACTCATGCGAAAGCATATACAGCGGTGCTACACGCAAGATATCGCCCTGGCTGCAGTCTCACCATTGGTACAGGAGTTCTTGCGTGTCCGGTATGGCAGAGAATCCTTCTTTGTCCCGAACGGCATAGACACCGATGTCTTCTATCCAGGAGAGGCTCCAGGAGACAACACCATTCTGTTGGTAGGTAATCCCTTACTCCGGTTCAAGGGATTTGATGTGGCCTTACGGGCCCTGAACCGTGTATGGGCAGCAGGTTACCGGTTCAAGGTAAACTGGGTGTGTCATGTGCAACCCAAGGTGCATGGAGTGACGTTCCCTGTTCGCTACGTGGTGAATCCACCACAGAACGAACTCCCGGAATGGTACCGACGAGCGGATCTCTTCCTTTTTTCATCCTGGTACGAAGGTTTCGGCATGCCGCCACTGGAGGCGATGGCTTCCGGACTGCCTGTCATTGCAACCTCGTGCGGAGGAATAGACACATACGCTGTCCCCGGAGTGAATTGCTTGCTTGTGGAGCCGGGTGACATTGACGCGATGGCCGCCGCGGTTGGCTATTTGCTTGACGATCCTGAGGGAAGGGCCATACTCGCAAGAGGGGGCAGGGAAACGGCGCTCAGGTTCAGCTGGGCGAATGCTGTCAGCCGTTTGGAGGAAGCTTTGCAGACCGTGGTCACAATGCGCTAGACGTCGAAGCGCTCGCCCAAGCGCATTCTCCCGGCACCATTCGATGATGCAGGTTTACGCCCGGCTACCGCGCCGGACGCGGCGATGCGGGAATCTGCGTTCACAACGAGGCCCAGCTGTGATGACTGATGGTGCGACGATCTATGGGCCCCCAGCGGGAATATCCTTGCGGACACAGTCGACCACAGTCTGGAAGTACTGCCCATCGAGCAGCCCCGCCGGGCTCGGGGTCTCGAAAATCCGCCCAGGCACGCGGAGCGTCTCGAACGAAAACCCCTCGCGGAATTTGAAGGCGTACTTCCGTCTGTGTATGTCTGCGCCGATCCTCTTGAGGTCATCGGCGGTGTACTCGAACCCGGCCACCCGCAGGGCCGCGGCGGTCCTCTCAGGGCTGTATATGCCCCTCGCGAAGAAGCACACCACCAGGCTGGACAGGACCTGCCTCCAGCGTTCCTCCTTGAGGATCTCGCGCGCGAGTTCGTCCGGAGGGATCTGCCTCTTCATGAGCACCTTCTGGTCCACGCTGTAACCTGCGCTGTCCAGGTGGCTGTGCCGCGCTCCCACCAGAAACCCCAAGTGCGCCCCGGGGCCCGTGTGATACCCCGGCATCTCGTTGCCACCGAAAGCGAGGGCAAAATCCTCGCCCCCGTATACCGACGCAGCGTGCTCAACGCCGCGCGCGAGCGCCGCGTAGAACTCGTTCGGCTGCTCGACGATGCGCCGCACTGCTTCAAGGTAGGCGGGATAGTCGCCCCAAGCAAGCCGAAGGCCGCCTGCCGCGTCCTCAGATACGAGGCCGCGCTCCTGGGCCTCCGTCGCCCAGGCCAGCACCACGCCTGTGCTCATGGCGTCAAGCCCGTAGACCTCGATGCGGTCGATGAGCTTCAGAAGGCCCTCGGGGTCCGACCCGCCGAGCATCGAGCCAAGCGCGTAGATGAGCTCGTAGTCGTAAGAGATCATGCTGGTCTTGTAAAAGTAAGGCTCGTTTTCGTCAGGCTCCCGGAGCGCCGCAATGTGGATGCACCCCACCGGACAGTGGGAGCAGGCCAGCCTCCGCCCCAGGTAATGCTCGGCCAGCGCCTCCCCGGAGATGCGGTCAGCCCCCTCAAACCTGGCGTCCTTCAGGTTACGTGTTGGCAGTCCACCGAGGGCGTTCAAGGGCAGGACGTTTTCCGGCGTCCCGAGGTCGTGGTATTTCTTCATGACCGGCGAGGCAACGGCTTCCTGGTATATCTGGTCGTACACGCGCCGGTATTCCGCAGCGCCCGCCGCGCCCTCTCCCCCGCCCACCGGCAGCGAGTGCTTGCCCGACACCACGACCGCCTTAAGCTTCTTGCTGCCGAAGACCGCGCCAAGCCCCAGCCTGCCGAAATGCCTGTAGCTCTCGGTGGTGACGCAGGCATACGGTATTAGTCTCTCGCCCGCCCTGCCGATGCGCATGATGCTGCGCAGCCCGGCCGCCGGCTCGTTCTCCCGGATGATGCGACCAACGGTGAAGCTGTCCCTCATGCCCCAGAGGGTGCGGGCGTCGCGGAAGTGTACCTCGCTGCCGTGGATAGCCACATACCCCGGGATATCGTTCGCCCCCCGGATGACGATCGCCCCGTACCCCGCCGTGCGGATGGCGACGGCGCTTCGCCCTCCGGCATGGCTCTCGCCGAGGTTACCGGTGTGGGGGGACTTGAACATGGCAACGGTCTTCGAGGCCAGGGGAAACAGCCCCGTCAACGGGCCGACGGCGAAGACGATGGGGTTCTCGGGAGAAAACGGATCGGCACCCCGGGGGCACTCCTCGTGCAGGAGCTCGACCGCCGCGCCCGCGCCTCCTATGCTCTTCTCGAAGAGGTCCTCCCGCCGCTCGACCCAATGCTTCTTCTTGGAAAGGTCTATGTAGAGGACGTTTGCGAGAGGATCGCCCCTAAGCATTTGCTCCAGCCCCCTCCGCACTCTTCTCTGTTGCGTGTGCCACATTGCTCGCCTCAAGGGCCCTCTCCAGGCTCTCCTGCCCCTCCGCCCTCTCTCCTCCGGTTCCGGTGGCCATGCCAACGCGCGCAGCAGCGCTCTCAGTCGTGTCGGCCCTCTCTATGGTAAGCACGCCGTGCGGGCAGAACTTCGCGCAATAGCCGCAGTGGACGCAGATCATCGGCTTCCCCGTTTCGTCGTCCCAGAAAACCGCGCCGATGACACAGGCGTCACGGCAGTGGCCGCACCCGATGCACCGCGCTTCATCGAGGCGCACACCCCCGCCCCTGCGGACCTGAAGCGCGCCCACAGGGCAGACCCTCGCGCACGGTGGGTCGTCGCATGCTCGGCACACGACCACCTTGAAACCCCGCTCCATGCCGCCGATGGATCTCACCCCAATGCACGTGCCAGCGAGGCCGCCTTTCCCGAGTCGTCTCGCGCACGCGAACATGCAGCTCTGGCAGCCGATGCACCTCTCCGTATCGACCACAGACAATCTCACGAGCTATCCTCATCCTTTCAATTTCAAGAGGAAGCCACCGCTAGTACCTAAGCACAATGGTACCTTTCGACACGGACAACGCACGATCCTGCCGCCCCGATGATGTCTGTCCCGTCAGTTGTAGCCTCGCACATCAAGCAAAATTACTTGGACGCACCTGGTCTGGGGATAAGTCGCAGGGCTAATAGCGCGACGGTGGCAAAGAGCACCCCGGCTGCCAACAGCTCCCACCGCCACGGCCAGAGCGCCCCGAGCACGTGGGGCTCAAGCAGGCGAACCACCGCCTCGCCGAGTTTCCATGCGCCGAGTTGCCACGTGAGACACCATGAGAAGGAAGCCAAGGCTGATGCCGCCAGGTATTTCCGTATGTCAATCCCTATGAAACCCGACGCCAGTATAGCGGGCGTCCTGATGGGCCCGAACCAGCGTCCGATGAACACGGTGGCGGCGCCGTACTTACAGAACCAGTCCTCCACTCCTGAGAGATCGACTCGGGACAGGATGCCCTCCCGAGCAAGCCGTCGAGGCAGCCTTTGTGTCTCATGCTTGGAGGAAGGGCCGGATGCCTCGAGCGGTGCACCTTTAGAAAGACAGCGGGTGTAGCGCTCGCCCACATCCCTCGCACGGCGCTCGTCACTTCCCTTGAGGGCGTTAACGGCGCACTCGCCCGGGTCCGCGCCGCCCCCGCCGCGCCGCCCCCCGCCGCCGCTCTGACGGTCACGCGGGCGGTGAAGGGCATCCCTGCGACGGCCGGCAATCACCCGTACAGCAGCGCCCATCAAGTAACCCAGGAGGTTGCCAAAAGTGTTCCCGAGCGCCGCCGCAGCAACGGCGTATTCAAATCTCATCTGGCCGTGCTGGATCAAATAACCCGCTCCGAGGAACACGATCTCCAAAGGAATGCCGGGCATTCCCGTTCCCTCTATGGCGAGAACCACGAATATGACAAGGTATCCGTATTGGTGCAGCAGCACCGCCGTATCCTGTAGCATCCCGACGCCCCCGCGCCCCGCGCCCGTCCGAGTCTCATGGGCTCAGGCCTCAGCCCCGTGCTGGGCGGCCGTCGCCAACGCTCCCACCATCGTCGTTGCAGCCCCTTGCGGGGCCCCCGTTCGCTAACCCGCCGGCTCCGCCGGCCCCGCCGCCGCCGCAGTCCCCGTAGTCCCCTCTATCCTTCGCCCCGCCTCCGCCATTTCTGGCACTTCCCCTCCCGTCTCTCCCGTCATCCGCCTGCTCCTGAACCTCGCTATCACTGTGCGGGCTCCGAACACCTGCTGCCCCACCCTCGCAATGATGTCGATATCATCGCCGGGGATCACGAGGTCCACTTGCGACCCACGTTCTATGAACGACAGCTTCTGACCGGGCCGCAGGATGTCGCCCTCCTTCACGAAGCACCGTATCTTGTTGACGAATTTATCAGCGATCTCGACTACGGCAATCATGGTCCGCCTGGCGCCAGGCACACCCACCGTGCCACCCGCAGCCCCGGGGCCTTGCGAGCACGGCCGCTCCACGTTGATGAATATGGTATTGCGCTCGTTGGATAGGTGGTACCTGCGCCCGAAAAGATCGATGGCTTGCCTCAGGTAAGTGAGCTTGACGTATTCCCAAAGGTCCAACATCGGCAGGTTCACCGCCGCGGGAGTGTGAACCACACGCGACACGGTGCCTGCCACGGGAGCGTAGTTGAAATGAACGTCGAGCGGCGTCATGTATACCCCTATGATCCAGCCGGACTCGCCCGCACCGAAATCAGTTCCGGATAACTCGGTCACGGGAATCGTCTTCCCCAGCTTCTCCACGAAGACTTTTCCGCCCGTGAACCTGCGGGCGTATATGAGCTTGCCGTCCGCCGGCGCCAGGATGGCCGCAGGGTCGTCAGGCGGGACCCTCACGGGGTCCCGGTAAAACCATACGTGCCTCAAGAAAAGAACCAGCGCGCCCACGAACGCGGCTCCGACCCCCACTACCATCAACATCACTGCACCAACGCTCATCTCTTCAGTGCTCCTTCAGCCCCTTGAGGATTATATACGGCAACTTGGGAACATAGTAACATGCGAATCCAGCCAGACCCCGGATAAGGCCCAACGCGCCGGGCGTACGGGTCGCAGCAGCCGCCGAGCCAGGGTCGAACACGCCGTGCCGGTACGCGTGGTCTAGGGCTGTGTAGGTGACAAGCGTCCCGTAACGGCGCCAGCATTCATACAGCTCATCCGAGACGGTCCGGGCAAACAGCTGCTCGGGCACGTCCACGACGTCACGCAGCTCTGCGTAACGCTGCCACAGGCTTCCCGCGTAGCCCCGCGTCGCCGCAACACGTCTCTCCTCCGCATAGGTATGCTCGTCCCACGAAAAGGCGCACCCCGGCTCCGCCGCAGCCCTCACCAGACCCTGGATGCATTCGGCAAGCACTCGGATCCTCTCGAGGTCCCATACCGGGTCAAACACCCGGAGCTCGATGGTCCCGAGGCGCTTCGAAATGATCATGTCCTGAAAACGATACTTCTTGTCGGCCGCGCGCAGCGGGCCTATGGCATACGATCGCGCCACGCGGTAGGACTGGCCGAACCGGCGTCCTCCTCGCAGCGGCGAACTCGCGGTGAGGAGCGACAGAAGCGGCAAGAACCGGGCCAGGGTGGAGTATGTGCGCTCCAGGTCCTTGTTCTCCACCGGCCCTACGTGTATATGCAAGCCACACGTGTTCGTGGGTGCGTCGATGTCAAAAAGGTGACCTGTGGCCACCATGAGCCCTCCCGAAACCCCGGCGAGCTCCTTCCTCCTCTCGGCGAGGTCGCGTACCAGATCAGCCGCGCTCGAATGGACCGCGGTGGAGACCTCCACTCCGCTCATCACGCCTTGACGGAGGTCTTTGCCGCGCGCGAAGTTCGAGGCCGAGTGCGTGTAGTAGTACGACGGGCGACTCCAGAGCAGCTTTGCGAGATACCACAGCGACGCGATGGAAGGCAGCGTAGGTTCGGTTATGAAGACCTCTTCCTCGAGACCAAGCAACACCTCGGGCAGAACGGTCATGGCGTCATTTCATCCTCCCATAGCGCAGCGTTCCTCGAAGGATCGGCGGCAAGGCCCCGAAAGACGGCCCAGGGGCATCTCACCTCCGCCACAACTGCGGTCTAGTGGGTTCCTGCCTCCTTAGGCTGTCTGAGGTCAAGGACGCGCCACATGGTTTGGTCGATCATGATCCCTTGGAACCTGCTTTCCACAGCTACGAAGAGCGTCCCGGGATCTCCGAGGAGCTCGAGGGGTATTCTCATCTCGATCTCTCTGCCCTGGCTCGCTGCCTCGACGGCCGAAAGGTCCCGGCCACCGCCAGCAGATCCTGCGGAGCTTTCTACCGAAACAGCCGCCGTGCGCCCGAGCCTGAAGGTAACGTCAATGTCGCCCTCCGAACCCACATGGCCACTGCGTGCGGCGTCAACTGGATGAAGATGAAGGCGGTACACAATCTCCCTCGACGCCGCCCGCCTCACAAGAAGGCCGATGTAGAGGTCGGCCTTGTCCCGAGCCACCACCATCCCGGTGAAATCACCAGCGCCTCCGAACTGCCTCAGAAGCGAATCGCTGGTGGGCTCAGCATGCACGTGCATTGCTGCCCCCACCGCTGATGTCCAGTCAGCTAAGCGCCCATCGACATCGGGCCCGGGATGCGTCACCCACGGGACGCGCTCGGTGGTCGCTTCGGCGAACAGCTCTGTGGTGCGGGCGAAACTTAACAGGTACCTCGCCATGATGAGCATTTGGCTCCTGTACTTCCTGATGGCGTCGGCCTTCGCCAGAACAGCGTCTCTCGAAAGGCGGTACGACAGCCACGGGACATCCTCGATCCCAAGGCCGCGCGGCGGCCATAGCTCCATGTCCGGCCTGAGTCCCTTGGGATAAGGCCACTCGCCCCTATGGACGACATACCACAGGACGCGCGGCTGCCCGGACGTCAAGAGGCCTCGCTCGTGTAGGTCCTCACAGGCATACACAACGAAATTGTAAGTCGCCCAATGGTCCGCGTGTCCGTCCACGGGAGCTGAGGCAAGTATGGTGGTCGGGTGCGTCTTCACGATGATATCCTCGAGGGCTCGCACGACGTCCTCGCCGTAGTAAGGAGCGTTCTTGTGGTAGCTATTGGCGTACGGGCTGGCCGAGGTCCTAGTGTATTTGGATACGTAGGGATTCCGCTGGTTCCAGTGCTCGTGCCACATGGCGGCAAGCCCTCTATCGGGATAGCCGAGAAAAAACACGTGGCTGGCCGGAACGCCCAGGACACCGAGGGCACGCAACGACTCCGCCTGTCGAAGGTATCCGAACTCCACGAGGCGTGCCGGGTTTGTGCGCAGGGACAGAAACTCCCTCCGCGCCCCGAGCGTGAACCCGTCTCCGTTGGTCATGAGCGCGACGTACACGGTAGCGCCTTGCCTCGAGGCGTCGAAAACGAACCCTCCCGCACCGAGGGTTTCGTCGTCGCAGTGGGGAGCGACCACAAGTATCCTGTCGTGTGCCGTAGGAGGGACAAGCGAGAGCCGCGGCACGCCCGAGGGCCCGGTCGTAGGACGTTCTCGCCAAAGAGCGTACGAGTACAACAGCGAGCAGGCAACGACTACGAGGGCGGCACGGGCGAGCATCTTTGTCGCAACCCGGACTATCGCGCCGGCCCCTCTTCCCTCTCCTCTGCCTCTAGCCGGCCCGATCGTCGGGCCCCCGGCCTTGCGGCCACCACGGGTCGTCCCAACTCCCGGCTTCGATCGGAGGTCGAGCATCTGGACTCGCATAGTACGTATTATAGCACTTCGCCCGCGACGCTCCGATCCTCGCGGTTCGGCCTCAGCCCGGGCCTCAATCCGAAATGTAATCGCGCCGGGTGGTCCGCCCTCCAGGCAGCTCTTGGGCTCTAGGCAACGCGCCGGGGCCACTGCGTTCCTCGCTGCGTGTCTCGCGTTGGAGGTCTGACGCTGGAGCGCCCGCAGGCAGCAGCGCCTCGGTCAGCACGCGCCCTGTGGCGTTCGCGGGCGGCCTTATCCCGAGAAGCCGTGAGATGGTGGGCGCTACGTCGATTATCTCAACCGGCCCGTCAACGACGGCCCCGTTCCTCACGCCCGCTCCGCTCAACAACATGAACACGTGGCGAGACGTGTCGTCGCCGGAATCGTGCTGCCCGGCTATTCCGAAGAACAATCCCTGGGTCTTGAAGTGATGCGGAGGCTCAGGCCATATCAGGAGCTGCCCGAGCATGGGGTGGGCGCCGGCCTTCCTCAGCTCGTGCAGGGACATGTAACCCCCGAAGTACGGCTTGGCCGACAGGGCTTCGATGACTGCGTCGTATTGAGAGAGCGTAATGTCCCGCCTGAAGTAGAACTGGACGGCAAGCCCCGAGCTCACGAGAACGAGGTCGGTCCCGTCCCTCGCCCGCTCCCCGGGGGCAAGCAACTCGCATGTGTAGCCGAGCTGGGAGAGGGTGGCCAGAAGATCCGGCAGGCTGGACTTTCCGGAAACAGGCGACATACCGTGGTCCGCCGTGAGCACGACGGCGGTCCTCTCGAAGATCCCGAGATCCATCAACGCATCCACGAGTGAACCAAGATCCCGGTCCATGGCCGCGAGCTGTTTTGTCATCTTCGTCTTCCACGCGTCGTAGTTGAAGACCAGGGACAGGCCGTACCCGATCCCCGAATTGTGCCCGGCTGCGTCGAGGTCATCGGCGTAAATGGCAAGAAATCTGGGGATCTCCGGCACCACGACGGGACCATCTGGAGTGTTGACAGGTTCCCTACGCAAGAGCTTGACGGCTTCGGCGACTCTCGAACGCCAGGGCCCGCCAGGCTGGATGTAGAGATGAGACGGGTCTCGGGCGTAGGCCCCGCGACCGTCCAGCGTAAACTGCTGAACCGAGGCGCATGACATTCCCGAGGCCTCGACCGCTTCCGCGATCGTCTCAGCGGCATTCTCCCTGCCAGTCTGCTTCACGATGTTCTCGGCCGCGTCGTAATAGCGGTATGTGTTCCCGTGCGTGGCGGGCCATGCCCCCGTGACGATGCTGGTCTGCATGGGATTGGTGATGCTCGGAAAACCATTGCGGGTAGCTGTAAAGAGGACGCCGCGCGAGGCCAGGAAGTTGAGCACGGGCGTGCCGGGGCCACCAGAGGAGTTGGCCCATACATAGTAATCGTACGCGAACCCGTCCCAGTTGATGTATATCACGTAGTCCGCAAGGGCGCCAGTCGCGTCTTCCGGGCCACGAGACGGCTCCGGTTCACGTGTCATTTCATCACCAGCTTTGCTGTCGTCTATATCCCCTGTCTCCCCGATCTCGGCGGCTTCGGCGCCATCCGGCGCAGCAACGTCTGCGGCCGCGCTCACCAGCGAGCCCCCGAGGGCCGGCGCGGCTGGACGCCCCGGCGACGAGCTCGCCAAGAGGAGCGCGACCCCGAGTAGAAACACACACGCGGCGCCGAACAAAAGCAGTCTGAACTGCCATTTCATCTTATCACCGCCGTACCGCCTCTCGATTCCTCAGCCGCGCCGCGCAACCCGACGCTGCACTGCGGCCGCTCGGCAAGCCCCGCGCTCGGCAAGCCCCGCACATGACGGGACGACGACACGACGCAGCTTGCCAGGAGGCGACCGCGCGCACGAGGCGCGGGGTCGCGCGCAGCGTAGAAGGCGAAGCGCGGATGCGGCGCCGTCAAGAGCGGTGGCTCACAGTCGCGCGTTCGGCGACCGCAGGAAGGTCGTGAGCCAATGCCTCACCCCAGTAGAACTTATCGAAAACGAGGCCTGCAAGCCCGAGAGCGACCCCCATGTCTCCGAGCTGCGACGAGACAACGCGAGGCATCTGGCCTGGGGCCAGGAGGGCTCGTTCTCTGGCCACTGCCTCCACGCGCGCCGCGAATTCGGGCAAGCTACCGATGTCGCCGCCGAGCACCGCAAGCTCCGGGTCGAGCAGATTGATGAGGCTCACGAGGCCAGTAGCAGTGTATTCGACGAGCGCATCGCCGGCCCCTCCGGCCTTCCACTCGCGGATCGCCGACGAAGCCACCTCCGCGAGGCACCCGATGTTGCCGCACGAGCACCTCTGACCCCGCATGTCCACGGTCATGTGTCCGAGCTCGCCCGCATGCATTCGAGCGCCGACGTACGGTTTTCCGTTCATCACGAGCCCGGCGCCGAATCCGCCCTCGCCCACCGTCACGTAAACAAAGTCGGCCACGTTCCGGGCGTGCCCATAGCATCTCTCGCCCCACGCCGCCGCGCGCACATCGCGCTCCACCAGAACCGGCAGGCCGAACTCGCGCTCAAGTCGCTGTGCGAGCGCGAGGTTTACCCAACGGAGCCTGGTCGACCTCAAGATCACGCCGGTCCTTGTATCCACCATTCCGGGCACTGCGACGCCTATACCGGCGGCGGCACCGGCGCTCGCCCGCGGAAGACGCGAGAGGGCCCGCGCGGCCGCTTTGAGGACCTGATCCACCGTGTTGGCAGGGCTCGAGAGGTCCGCCTCCTCCTTCATGATGGAGACGGGATTCCCCGCGAGGTCGATTACCCCGTATAGGATCCTCGTCACCTGGACGTCAATGATGGCAGCGAGGCTGGCGCCTGCGTTTAGACTCAAGAGGATGGGCCGCCTTCCGGCGACGCCGGTGGGAGCGCCCTTGGCCTCGGTCACGAGGCCGGCGCTCACGAGCTCCGATACTATTGCGGAGACCGTGGACGGGCTGAGCTTGGTGAGCTTCGCCACGTCGGCCCGGGACAAGGGCGAGTACTTCCTGACCGCATCCAGCACAAGCATGGTGTTGACCTTCTTGGCGAGGGTCGAGTCGGCGGTCCGCTTAAGGCTGGCCATCGCACATTACCTCTCCGATCCGGCGTTGTGTGGCATAGTTCGAGACCACAAGAAATACTGCGAACAGGCTCCTGTCCACATCATACGACACGTTGGCTGGCATTTCAACATTATAATGCATCGCCATCCATATTTCGCTTATGCTGGACAACCAGCCATGCATAGGACAAGCTTGACTCTCCTGGGTATTATTGATATACTTCGGTTAGGCACGGCTCGACACGAAAGACATTTGTTCGAGCCTCGCAATAATCCGCTCGCCGCTTCACCCGACTGACGACGGGGTTGCCGTCGCAGACGCGGAGGGAGGCTCGGGGTCCGCGCGGCTTTTATCGTCCCATCCCGCAAGCCTTGACTCAACAGGACGCCCCGGGGACGACGAGCGTGCGTCGACGAGGGCGCGCTGGTTGAAGGAAGGACGGGCACCAGGCGAGCCGGGGAATTCACGCGAGAGGGGTGTTACGGTGCACAAAGTTGCCATCTGGGGCGCCGGCACCATGGGGCGAGTGCATGCCGGCTGCTACCAGCGCAGTGAAGAAGCCCGCGTGGCGTACGTCATCGATCAGGACCCAACGAAAGCCCAAGAACTCGCCGCTACGTGCGGGGCTCGCGCCATAGGCGAGCCGGCTGCCGCACTCCTAGACCCTGAGGTCGACGTGGTGGACGTCTGCCTACCGACTTACCTCCACAGAGAGGCCGTAGAAGAGGCTGCGCGCGCAGGAAAGCATGTCTTGTGCGAGAAGCCCGCGGCTCTATCTATCGACGATGCAAAGGCCATGCTAGAAACATGCAGAGCCTGCGGCGTGAAGCTCGGCGTAGCCCACGTCGTGCGTTATTTCCCCGAGTATGAGACCGTACATCAAATGATAACCTCCGGAGAGCTGGGGCAGATCGGCACAGTACGTCTCTCCAGGGTGGGGCCGTTCCCGAGGGGTTGGACGGACTGGTACGCAGATGAAACGCGAAGCGGCGGATTGCTGCTTGACCTCTCCATTCATGATTTTGACTTCCTCAGATGGTGCTTCGGGCCGGTGGATCATGTGTACGCCCGCAAAGCACGCAATGATAGACCTCTCGAGTACGCCCTCGTTGTAGTGCGTATGAAAAACGGAGTCATCGCTCATGTCGAAGGAAGCTGGGCTCACCCGGGGCCGTTCTCCTACAAGTTCGAGGTATGCGGGAGCGCGGGGATGGTCGAGTATGACAGTCTAAAAGCCCGCCCGCTATCCGTGGTAACCGCACCTGCTCCGGTAAGTCCGCGTGGAGGCGCGAGCGCAGCGGGAAGCGGAACGCCGGGCGGCGTTGCTGTTCCCGAAAGCCCCCTGAAAAGCAGGGAGCCCTACCTTCGCGAGATCCGCGATTTCCTCGCGTATGTGCGTGGGGAAAGCACGCCGCGAGTCCTCCCGGAAGACGCCGTGGCCGCGCTCGAGATAAGCTTGGCTGCCACCCGCTCGGCGCTCACTGGCAAGGTGGTGAGTGTATCATGACGCGCGCGACAGGCTGCAGAGGCTGCAAGCACAGCGAGGTCCGCATCGGAATCGTGAGCTTCGCCCACATGCACGCGTACAGTTACGCACGGGCCGTGCGCTCCATTCCTGGCGCGATCCTCGCTGGAATCACAGATGACTCGGAGGAGCGCGGGCTGGCAGCATCACGTGAGTTCGAGGCACCGTATTACCGCAGCATTGACGATCTTCTTGTCACAGACATCGACGCTGTCATAATCTGTTCAGAGAATGCCCGCCACAAGGAGCATGTCCTTGCGGCCGCCGCGGCGGGCAAGCACGTGCTATGCGAGAAGCCGATAGCGACCACGCTGGACGACGCGTCGATCATGGTGAACGAGTGCCGTGATAAGGGCGTCGAGCTTGGCATAGCGTTTCCCGTTCGACATGCGCCTCCTGTGGTCAGAGCCAAGCAGCTCATCGACGAAGGCAAGATCGGAAGGGTCATCGCGGTAAGCGCCACCAACCACGGAAGGATGCCCGGCGGCTGGTTCATCGACCGTGCCTTGTCCGGTGGCGGGGCGGTGCTTGATCACACGGTCCACGTGGCCGATCTCCTGAGGTGGTTCCTCGCGGACGAAGCCAGGCGCGTCTATGCCGAGGTAGACACGAGGATGCACGACATCGCGATCGACGACTGCGGTACCCTGAGCATAGAGTTCGAGAAGGGCGTGTTCGCGACGCTCGACCCAAGCTGGTCGAGACCCAAAGCGTACCCCACTTGGGGGGACGTGACCATGGAGATAGTGGGGACCTCCGGCGTGGTGTCGCTGGATGTTTTCGCGCAGGTCCTCGTGCACGCCAGTGATGCGCGGAACGCCGTCCTTTACAGGCCTTGGGGCGATGATATGGACCTCGCGCTCGTGACGGACTTCGTAGAGTCGGTGCGGGAGGGCCGGTCTCCCGCGGCAAGCGGCTTCGACGGCATGAAAGCGCTCGAGATAGCCCTGGCAGCCTACGAGTCGGCGAGGCGCGGCGAGCCTGTCGAGCTGTCCCATCCCATTTGAGGACGAGAAAGCAACACGCGGGTACCATTCGAAGTTCGAACGCCGGCGCGCGATGACGAGGCGACGAAAGGGAAGCGGCCACGAAACGAAAGGGGGTTGATGAGAACACCCGGACTTGCGGGAACGAGAAGAAGTGGTGTGCGTAGCATGGATCAGGACATGCGCCCTGGCCCGCAGACCAGGGCCATTACACTGGGCCTTTCAAGGAGGTATGAACCGTGACCAGAAAGATGCGACGGGTTCTTGCGTTCAGCATTGCCGCCCTGCTCGTCTTGGGAATTGCAAGCGGGGCGGTCCTCGCCAAGAAAACCACGATAGTGCACTGGCAGCACCACTCCCCGGCCCGCAAGGAAATGGTGGAAGCATTCGCCGCAGAGTTCATGGAGAAGAACCCAGACATTGAGATCCAGATCGAGTCGATACCTGAGGCCGACTATTTCCAGAAGCTTCTCCCCGCCCTTGCAGCGGGTTCTGGGCCTGACACGTTCCAGATCCCAGCGGGCCAAGTGTCGTCGTACGCAGCGACTAGGGTGCTCCAGCCGATCAGCCCGAAGGTCGCGACTGCTGCGCAGATTGAGGCGGACTTTGTGCCGTCGGCCATAAAGCGCCTCAAGGTGGGTGACAACTACTACGGCTTCCCTATCGACACACAGACGATAGTCCTCTTCTACAACCCACAGCTCTTCAAGGAGGCCGGACTTGACCCGGCCAAGCCCCCGCAGACGTGGGCCGAGCTCATCGAGTACGCCAAGGCGATGACGCGCCGAGACGCAAACGGCGTGACGACGTGCATGGGCGTGGCCACCGGCGGGTACGGACCCGTCCTCGCGTCTCTCATGCTGCAGAATGGCGCGTCACTCTGGAACAACCAAACCGATCTCCCCGATTTCAATTCCCCGGCGGCGATCGAAGCCCTGAAGTTTGCGACAGACCTCGTCACCACGTACAAGGTCGAGGACAGACAGATGGGGTCGAGATGGAATGCCTTCCGCCAGAGCAAGCTCGGGATGGTATTCGCCCACCCCGCCATGATAGGTAGCTTCAGGTCAACCGTGCCGGACCTCGTGTTCAACATTGCGCAGATCCCCGCGCCAAAGCCGGGCGGACCGCGAACGACGCTTCTTACCTCGTGGGCCTACGTCGTGTCGAAGAAGGCGCCCTCTGAAGCGGCCTCGAAGTGGGTCGCCTACCTCACTTCGGCGGATGCTCAGAAGCGGTGGATCACGAAGACCGGGGACCTCCCCACGCGTAAGGCTCTCCTTGACCTTCCGGAGTACAAGAACGACCCGTTGCTCGGACCGTGCATGGAATCCATGAAGAACAGCGTTCCCGTCCCGTGGACCACGCGGCGACTCGATGACGAGCTTCCTCGCCAGGCTTATGAGCGCGTCATTCTTAAGAACGAGACCCCGGCACAGGCCATGAAGTGGCTCTCCGAAGAGGCGGTCAAGGCTGAGAAGGAGCAGAGGGCTCTTGCTCAGCCCTAGATGATGCGTTGAAGAGGCTCAGGGGTCTGCGTTGAACAGGCTCGAGAGACTGTCGAAGGCAAGTCGGCGGATAGGCCACGGCCCTCTCACGTAACAACCCTGCCACCGCTACCAAGGCATGTAAGGCATGTCAGGGCAGGTCTGTCCGCCGGCTGGCCCGGCTCGCATCTGTCACCGAGCCTTTCGCGTCGGCCGCGCCGAACTGGGCTCCGGAAGGAGGATGGCGGAACATGAACCCGGGTTCTTCCGCAGTGGTTGCTGTGAGGAGGCGTCCATTCACCTGGCACCGGCTGCAGAAGCTGGTAGCGCCTTACGTCTTCATATCCCCCGGTGTGATCTTTTACCTGATGGTGACGATCATACCTATGATCTGGGGGTTTTGGATCAGCTTTCACAAGTGGAGCATCATCTGGCCTGCACATCCCTGGGTAGGCCTTGCCAACTACCGGGCCCTTCTCACCGAGGACCTCTTTTGGACCTCGCTGCGTAACACGGCTGTCTACACGGCAGGCGTTGTGCCGGTGGAGGTGGCGCTTGCGCTCATGGTCGCGCTCCTTTTGAACACCAAGCTGCGCGGACGGGGTATTTTCCGGCTTCTTTATTACCTGCCCGTTGTAACGCCCCTCTCCATCTCAGCCGTGATATGGCAGTGGATATATCACCCCCATGTCGGGCTCCTTAACTGGTTGATGCGAGTGCTCCGGCTTCCCACCCACGACTGGCTCCAGGAGATCGGCACGGCGATGCTTGCAGTGGTAATCGTGGGTATATGGTCCGGCGTGGGTTACCGGATGGTCATCTTCCTGGCGGCACTTCAGGGAATTCCACAGACCTACTACGAAGCCGCGATGATAGACGGCGCTTCGGGGTTCGCGTTGTTCAGGCATATCACGCTTCCGCTCCTGAAGCCCGCCACACTCTTCGTGCTCGTGACGAGCGTCATGAGCTCTTTCCAGGTCTTCAGCCTCGTCAACGTCCTTACCCAGGGCGGCCCGTTGGACGCCACGAACGTTGTGGTGTACTACATCTATAAGCGCGCCTTCGGAGACCTGCAGTTCGGCCTCGCGGCCGCGGCGTCCTTCGTGCTCTTCGCAATAATCCTCGTAATAACGGCAATCCAATGGAAGCTGGTCGGAAGGGAGGTCAGCTACGAATGACCCGAGCAGACAGCCTCCACATAGCTGGGGCAGATAGACGCACCAAGACATCCAGGCGAGGCGGTCGCACGTTCGTGCAGGTCTTGGGACGTATCCTCACGTACGTCCTTGTCGCGGCCGGTGCGGTCGCGACCGCGACCCCCTTTGTCTGGCTCATCCTATCCTCGTTCAAGTCGCTCCAAGAAGTCGTGCTCTTCCCGCCAACCTTCTTCCCGAAAAAGCCCGTGTTCTCCAACTTCCGAGAGGTATTCAGCATGATCCCCTTCGGGAGGTATTACCTGAACAGCATCATCACGTCGGTCATCCCCACGGTGGCAACCGTTCTAACCAGCTCCATGACGGGAATGGGGTTTGCCAAGTACCGATTCGCGGGAAGATCGCTCCTATTCTGGATCATCCTCTCCACAATGATGGTGCCATTCCCCGCCACGATCGTTCCGCTCTATGTGATGGTCTCGAGGGCCGGCCTCGTGAACACGTACGCCGGGCTCATCGTGGTGGGCCTCTCGAGCGCGTTCGGCATCTTCATGATGCGCCAGTTCATCATGAGCATCCCTGACGAGCTGCTCGACGCAGCCAGGATAGACGGGGCAAGCGAGTTCCGCATCTTCCTTCAGGTCGTGATGCCGCTCACGAAGCCGGCCGTGGCGACACTGACCCTGTTCACGTTCACGAGCCATTGGGGTGCATACATCTGGCCCCTCATAGTGGTGAACTCCGACCGGCTGCGCACGTTACCGCTGGCGATTCCGTATTTCTCGGGACAGTACTTCAGTTTCCAGAACCTCATCAACGCGGCCTCGCTCATGTCTATAGCGCCGGTGCTTGTGCTGTTCATGTTCACACAGCGTTATTTCGTGCAAGGCATCGCCCTCACGGGCCTCAAATCGTAGACACGTGGGCCCTTCTTGCGGAATACGGCAGGAAGACGGGAGGCTGAGTACCGTGCTGCGTAGAAGGTCCCAGGTCACGCTCTTGCTCGTCACAGCGTTGGGGCTAGTGGCTTTCCTGACGCTTTCGTGCGAGGTGTGCGTCCCGGGCCAAGACGCCATGGCCGCCGCTTCCTCGTCCTCATCGCTGCGGCCAACGCGATCACCGTGTGCGTCGTGCGCGATGTGTTGCGCGGCCGGGCGCGAGGCAGCACGAAACGTCATACTCTTCATCGGAGACGGGATGGGCCCTGGCCAGCTCGCCGCGGGACAGGTTGCGAAGGGCGGACCGCTCGTCATGGAGTCCATGCCTGTGCGAGCCACGGTCACGACGACGTCCTGGGGAGGCAACATCACTGACTCCGCGGCCGCCGCTACAGCCCTCGCGACCGGGCACAAGACCGTGAACGGTGCCATCGCTGTGCTCCCTGACGGCACGCCGGTACGCACGATCCTCGAGGCCGCGCGTGATGCGGGATGGCTCGTGGGCATCGTCACCACGTGCTCGGTCACTGACGCGACCCCCGCAGCATTTGCCACACACGTCGAAAGCCGCCGCGAAACGCGCAAGATAGCCGAAGCCATGGTCGGTGCCGGCATCGACCTCATCATGGGCGGCGGGGCAGCGGATTTCCTTCCGACGTTGTTCGTCAAAGGTAGAGCCCCGATAGACCTCGCGCGTGAGTTGGGCTATTCGGTTGCCCTGGATCGCAAGGGCTTTGACGAGGCCTCTTCCCTGCCGTTCCTGGGCCTCTTCGCCACGACCGACCTAGACTACGAGCGGGACAGGGACCCAGGCCGTCAACCCAGCCTCGCGGAGATGACTCAGAAAGCCATCCGCCTTCTCTCCTCCACCGATAATAGGTTTCTCTTGATAGTAGAGGGCGGTCTCGTGGACCATGCGTGCCACGACAACGACATCGAGGCTCTATTCGGCGAGATGAGGGCGCTAGATGACGCCGTCGCACAAGCCTTGGCCTTCGCCCGGGAGAGGAATGATACGCTCGTCGTCGTGACCGCGGATCACGAGACGGGCCGTTTGAGCATGAGTGCAGGTGCGGGCGCCGGTGGGGAGTTCACATTCGGAACGGACGGGCATACGGACATCGAAGTGTCTCTCTTCGCCGAGGGACCGGGCCAGGAGCTCTTCGCAGGCCATCTCGACAACACCGATGTGCCCAAGATCATCGCGGCAGCCTCAAGCCTCGAAACGCTGCAAGAGCCGACCCCACAGGACGCTTATGCTGCCTACGCTGGGGCTGAGCCTGAACCCAAGCCTGAGCCTGGGCCTGGAGTTGAAGCTGAACCCAAGCCTGAACTTGAATCTAAAGCTGAGACTGAAGCCGGAGCTGGGGCTGAAGCTGGCGCCCAAGCCGATGCCGGCGCCAAAGTAGCATCCCCAGCGAGTGCGGACGCTCTCGCAACGGAGGAATCAGCCGTGAAACCCGAGGGCCTGGCGCCAGCCACGCGCCTTGTCGTCATGACCTATAACATCCACAGCGGAGTAGGGGCCGACCTCAAGCTGGATCTCGACAGGATCGCCGACCTCATCAGGAACGAGAGAGCGGACATCGTAGGCTTGTGCGAAGTGGACCAAGGAACGAGGCGCTCCGGGCAGGTGGATCAGGCCCGGTACATAGCTGAGAGGCTTGGTTACTACTATGCGTATGGTCCGAATTTGTGGTACGACGGGGGCGCGTTCGGAAACGCGGTCCTGAGCCGCTATCCGATTGTCTCGTCTGTGAATCACCCTCTCCCGAACATACACGGAAACGAGCCGCGAGGAGTCCTCGAGGCGCAGATTGACTTGGGAGGCGGTGGGGGCGGCACGATCCTGAACGTCTTCGTGACCCACCTCGACGTGGAGTATGCCGACTCCAGGCTGGCTCAGGCCCGCGCGCTCGCGGAGATCGCTTCGACCGCCGCAGGGCCCAAGATAGTTATGGGAGACCTCAACGCGCCTCCAACGGGGAGCTCGGAGGTCGCAACCTTGCTACGCTACTTCAACGACACGCAGCAGGTTTACAGGGTGCTCGTTGACAGCGCAGAGCTCGTAGAAGAGGGCCTCTTTTCCAGGGATTACCTCAAAGGCGGATATACATACGACGCGTACGACCCCGCGAGGAGGATAGACTACGTTCTCACATCATTCGACATCAAAGTCGTGGCCGAGCCGGGCGCAGCCCGGGTGCCACGCACCCTGGCCTCGGACCACCTCCCCTACGTCGCTACGATCGAGCTCCCCTGGTTGGCCGCTGCCAAGCCCCCCACGACGACGGCACCCGGACCGCAAGGCGGCCTTGCAGGCGACTCTCCTGCTCCTCTCGTCGTAATCTTGACGACCGAAGCTAACAAGGCTTGGTACAAAGACATGCGGTGGGACTACGAGGATGACACGAGCGCCCTCGCCGAATTCGTGACCTCGCTCGGATTTGACCTAGCGGAGATATCGGAGCAGGACCTCGGCCGGCTTCCGGTCATCGCCGGGATGCGTCCGACCCGTCCGGCCGTGCTCATCCTGTCGAACCTGCGCCGCTTGTCGCCAGACCAAGCACAGGCTGTGAGGGACTTCGTCGCCGCGGGGGGCCGCCTTCTAGCGACAGGTCAAACGTCCCTGAAGACCTGCGACGAGCAGCCGGGCGGATCCCACGGCTTTCAGCTTGCGGACCTTCTCGGCGTGGCGTTCGCAGGATGGCAGGGTGTCGCGCCGCTGCACGGCGCTATCGCCCCCGCGACGGCGGGCCGCGCTGGCGACGACGCGCTGGCCCCGGAAGGACAGACCGTCGCTAGCCAGCCATCGGGCATCTCCGGCGTTGCCATGGCCCCTTGCGGGACTGCCGGTGGCCCTGGCCCCGATCCTTGCGCCGCCGCTCATGCGCTCTGGGCGGGGATCGAAACGCCCTTGCGCCTGCCCGCGTCGCAGGGTGTGATAGCAAGGTGCCTTCCGGGCTCGGTCGAGTTGGCCGTTTGGGTCGACGCAGACGGCAGCCCCACGCACCCCGACCCCTTTAACGTTGCCGCGGCAGTAAAGGGAGCCTGCCTCTACATAGGCGCGAACGTGCTGTCGCGGGAGATGCTTTCCGAGCCAACCGTGCGGTCCTTTGTAGGCAACGCCCTGAAGTACCTGACCCACCTTGACTTTTGACACGCCGCTGAAGCACCGCTGAAGCGCCTTGAGGCAAGCGCCCCGAGGCGCCGGACAGCCGGGCACCCAGCCAGGGGAAGGGGACCAACCTCCAGCCTAAGGGCTGACCCCCTGGCTGGCCTTGAAGGAAACTTCATCGAAAAGTCGAATCAAACAATAGTTCGGAATCCTCCGAAGCAAGGGGGATGGCTCGATGGCGCCGAGGCTGTTCGTGCTGCTGCTCCAAGAGATGTCCGTCATAGCGGTTCTTGCGTGCTTGATGGGGCGGACACAAGCCTTCAAGAATGCCCTAAACCGCCAGGCCACCACAAGAGACAAGGCGATCCTGGTGGCGTTCTTCGGGATCCTGTCCATCATCGGAACATACACGGGAATTCCGGTGCGAGGAGCCATTGCCAACACTCGCGCGATTGGAGCGATATCAGCAGGCCTCCTCGGAGGGCCCGTGGTCGGATTCCTCGCGGGGTTCATCGGCGGGGTTCATAGGTATTTCATAGGCGGGTTCACCGGGTTCGCGTGCGGTCTGTCCACCACGGTAGAGGGACTCATCGGCGGGATCGTGCACCTGCGGATGAAAGACGCCGAGATCAGCGGCAGGCTCGGCCTTTTCTGGGGTTTTGCCGGCGAGATACTGCAGATGATCATCATCCTAACCTTCGCAAAACCGTTTGGCGAGGCCCTGGAGCTCGTGAAGATCATCATGTTCCCCATGGTTACCGTGAACGCCGCGGGCGTCGGAATGTTTCTTGCTCTGCTCCGGGCAACGCGCGCCGAGCACGAGAAGATCGAGGCTGTGCAGGCTCAGAAAGCCCTCAAGATCGCGTCGAGGACCCTGCCGTATCTAAGGAGCGGCTTGAACTTCAAGTCGGCCCGGCAGGTCGCGGAGATCATCAAGGAGGAATCCGGGGTGGCCGCGGTGGCGATCACCGACACCGAGAAGACCCTGGCCTTCGTCGGAGCCGGCACGGATCATCACAAACCTGGCGATCCAGTGCTCACAAAGGGCACCAAGGTGGCGCTGCAAGAAGGCGCGCTCCGGGTCCTCGAAGACAGGAACATGGTCGGCTGCCCGTACAAGAACTGCCCGTTGAGCAGCGGGGTGGTCGTGCCCCTCTTCTCCGACGGGACGGTCATCGGCGCCGTGAAGCTGTACCAGGACGGCAAGAAACGGATCACGCCGGTCATGGTGGAGCTCGGGAAGGGCATCGGCCAGCTTCTTGCAACACAGCTCGAGATAGCACGGCTGCAGGCTATGGCCGCGCTCGTGAGCCAGGCCGAGCTCAAGGCGCTGCAGGCCCAGATCAATCCGCACTTCTTGTTCAACGCCCTGAACACGGTGGTGTCTTTCTGCCGCACGGACCCGATGAAGGCAAGAGACCTCCTCATCCAGCTGTCCGAGTTTTTCAGGCGCAACCTCCGCCAATCCGACCAATTGGTCACGCTTGAAGACGAGCTGGAGCACATCAAGTCGTACCTGGCCATTCAGGGGGCGAGGTACGGCGAGCGGCTCAAGGTTGAGACGAACATGGAACCCGACGTCAAAGGGGTGCTCATCCCCCCGCTGACCCTCCAGCCCGTCGTGGAGAATAGCATCAAGCACGGCATCGGTAAGCTGCCGCAAGGCGGCACGCTCAAGATATCCGCCCGCACGCTGGGTGACGTTGTCGAGGTCTCCGTGGCTGACGATGGCGTTGGAATGCCGCCTGAGCGGCTTGGTGCCCTTCTCGCCGGCACCTGTGTGCATAGCGACTGTGGTGCAGGCATAGGTCTGAAGAACGTCAGGGAGAGGCTACGCAATGTCTTCGGAGATGCGTGCGAGTTCACCATATCGAGCCAGCCAGGCCGCGGCACTACGGTTGCTTTCACGATCCCCCGAAGGAAGGTGGCGCCCGTCGGTGATTAGAGTAGTCATAGTAGACGACGAGAAGCCTGCAAGGGACGAGCTACGATTCCTCCTAGAGTCGATCGATGGCGTCGAGGTGGTGGGAGAAGCCGCTAATGCTGTGGAGGCGCTCGAGCTAGTCGCCAAGACGAGTCCCGACGCGGTTTTCCTGGACGTTGAGATGCCGGACAAGAGCGGCCTCGAGATCGCCGAGGTTCTCAGACGCGCGGGGCGGCAACACGCCGAGCGGCATCCGAACCGGCCGAAGGTGGTGTTTGCAACGGCGTACGACGAGTATGCCGTGCAGGCTTTCGAGGTGTCTGCCGTGGACTACGTCCTGAAACCCTTTGAACTGCAGCGGGTCAAGGCATCCATCGAGAAGGTGGCCGAGGGGCTCAAAGGCAAAGACCAAGCGGCCGACCATCAAAGCGTCGACCACCTGACAGAGACGCTTATCCGTGAGTTGTTGCATAGATTTCAGCCAGCCAAGCTCCCCGCCGAGCAAAACGGTTCCACGATACTCATAGACTCATCGGAACTCGTGTACGTCTGCTCCCGGAATGGCAAGGTCGTGTTGAAGACCTTTGACAAGGAATACGTAACCAAGCTGACGCTGGAGGACGTCGAGCATAGGCTCGGCCCCCGTTTCCTTAGAGTACACCGGCGATTCATCGTAAACCTCGATCGAATCGCGCGGATCATTCCGTGGTTCTCAGGCACGTATGTCGTAGCAGTGAAGGACAAGGATGGAGACAAGGTGCCTGTCTCTAGGTCGCAGGTGAAGGAGCTGAAGAAGGCGCTCGGCCTGTAACAGTATGGTTGCCCTGGCCGGCACACCACCCCGCAGCCAGAGACTCGCCGTCGTCGCCGCAGGTCGCCGTCGCCTCAGGCAGACGCGGCCGGCGTGCGCCGCCCGCCCCGCCCGCCTGCCGAAGCCGAGGGCACCGGACGCGCACCGCGCGCGTCCCCTGGCTTCGTTTCTTGCCCAAAAGGCGGGGGCAGCTGGCAGCAGGCGTACGTTACGCTTGGCTGCCCCCGCACTATAGAGCCACAGAGCTGGAGAGAGCCGGGCCGTGTGTGCTGTCCGGTCGTGTGGCCAGGCTCGTGCTCGTCCGGCCGTGGAGCCTGGTTCGCCCGAGTCACATGCCCGGATCTCATAAGCCTTGAACCTACGAATCGCATCCTCGCCGCAGCCGCTCTACTGCCCGTCCACTTTCAACGCCGGCTCGAACACCACCGTGCCCTGGGCGATGAGCTTTAGATAGTACAGGAAGTAGACAAACACCACCGCCGCTGCGATGAGGCCGACAGGAGCAGCAATGCTCATCGGCAGATTGAACCCGATGGGCTGGTTAAGGATATACGTAAACGAAACCGAACACATGAATCCCGCGGGGATGGTCGTCACCCAGTGGAACCTGGCGTTCTTCGCGAGATAGGCAGAACAGGCGTACAACGTGAAGATGGCCACCGTCTGGTTGCACCATGCGAAGTACCGCCAGATGATGTCGAAGTTCACCTGAGTCAGGATGATGGCGACGATGAAGATAGGTATCGCGACTTTGAGCCTGTTCGCTATCGGCTTGGGGTCGAGGTGAAGGATCTCGCCTATCATGATGCGGCACGCACGGAACGCGGTGTCGCCGGTGGTGACCGGAAGCACTACCACGCCCAGGACCGCGAGGATTCCGCCTACCGTCCCCATCATTTTGAAAGCTATGTCCTTCACAACGCCGCCCGGTCCGCCGAGGGATCCTAGCGCCTGCGCGAGACCGCTTGTCCCGCCGAAGAACGTGAGCGAAGCCGCGGCCCAGATGAGGGCCACGAGGCTTTCGGCGATCATAGCCCCGTAGAACACCCTGCGCCCGTACCCTTCGTTCATGATGCACCTAGCCATCATCGGCGACTGGGTGAAGTGAAACCCGCTGATCGCGCCGCACGCTATCGAGATGAACATCAGCGGCCATATCGGGAGGTTCTTCGGGTGCAAGTTCACGACGGTGATTTGCGGCACCGGCATGCCCTTAACGATCATCCCCCCGCCGATGCCAACCACCATTATGAGAAGGCACGCACCGAAGAAGGGGTAGATCCGGCCGATCAAAGCGTCAATGGGAAGAAGGGTGGCAAGGAGGTAATAGATGAAGATGACAGTTACCCAGAAGTTGTAGGTCATCCAGGGAGGGGTGATCATCTCGAGAAGGGCCGCCGGGCCCGTTACGAATACAACTCCGACCAGGATGAGCAGCACCACAAGGACCGCGTTCATCAACCAGCGGACTTTGTTCCCGAGATACTTGCCGATGACGTCACCCATGCTCGCGCCATTTTCCCTGACGGACAGCATGCCGGAGATGAAATCGTGAGCGCCCCCGATCAGGATGCCGCCGAGCACGATCCAGAGGAACGCCGAAGGCCCCCAGAGCGCGCCCTGGATCGCCCCGTACACGGGGCCGAGGCCCGCAATGTTGAGGAACTGAATAAGGAAGACCTTCTTCCAGTCCATCGGAACGTAATCCACGCCGTCCCTCAGGGTATAAGCGGGTGTGCTCTTCTCGCGGTCAACGCCGAAGACCCTCTCCACAAAGGCCCCGTAAAAGAGATAACCGAGGATCAGAACGACGATACACCCAATGAAGGTTACCAATTACAGCACCTCCTTATTGTGTTGGACCCGTCCCGCAGCCGGCCGGCCCTGTTCCACTGTGCTGCAGGCATCCGTCTTTCCGTAGCCGCGCTCCGCAACGACGCACTCAAGTAGGGTGCTGGAGGAGGTTCACGGTACGGGGTCTTCAGAGTCATTCTAGAACCCCTGGGAGTGAAGTGGAAAGAGATTCGGGCCGAACGGTAGGAATTCTCGCCTGAATGGTATAAAAAACGACTTGAGTTGCAAAAAGGAGAGAAGGTGGATGGAGAACGTGAGCGCGATAACTTACGAAGACTTCAACAGAGTCGAGATGCGAGTCGGAAGGATCATCAAGGCCGAGCCGTTTACCAAAGCTCGAAAGCCCGCGTACAAACTGCTTGTCGACTTCGGCGACTACGGCGTACGGAAGTCAAGCGCCCAGATCACCAAGCTTTACTCGCCCGACGAACTAGTGGGGAGGCTCGTGATCGCCGTTACGAACTTCCCGCCGCGGCAGATCGCTGATTTCATGTCTGAGGTCCTCGTCCTGGGCGTCGCTCTAAGCGACGAAACCGAGGTGGTCCTCATCCAGCCTGACCGCGAGGTCCCGCTCGGCAGGCGGGTGTTCTGACGGATGATGCACTGCCGCCGACCAAACTGATCTGACCGATACGTTCGCAGCCTCACGGGCCCTTGTCCTCAGGGGGGAGTGGGGAGCTTCCGTGGGCGTGAGGTGACCTCTTCCTACGCAGCGTGCGGGGCAGATTTCTCTCAACTGCTTGCAGCGCACCGTTTTCTCAAACCGCCTACAGGGCGACACTATCACAGACCGGCGGCACGGAAAATGCAAATCCGCCTCTTGACACCGCACATGAATCTTTATACACTATCGGTAATAACTTGGGACCAGCACGATTCTGGGGCTTGTCAAAGGTCATGACAGGGAGCAGTAATCAGGGCGCCGGGCCCAAGAGAGCCGGTGGCCGGTGCGAACCGGTGGCCGGGCCCTGTTGAACTCGCCCTCGAACCGCGCAAGCCGAAAACTGTGATGGGATGGTCATCGTGACAGGTTCGCGGCCGCTGCCGGCACGACTTACGCCGCGCAATGCATCGCATCGCATTCAAGGCATCAGAACAAGAACGTCCGCGGGCCGATGCCGTAGGCGTCGCGCTTCCCACAGGTGAGTAGGCTTCGCCGGGCCGCGTTTTCCACGAGGCGCCCGTTATCCGCCTAGTTCTCGTGTCCTTGAGACCAAGACTGAAGACGACCGGAGAATGGTGACGGCTTAAACGTCGCAGTCTGCGTCGGTGAGGTCGGAGACAGTGAGGTCGCTGCCGTGAGGCGGCGACGAAGTCAGGGTGGTACCACGAGCCGCTCATCCTCTCGTCCCTGATAGCCCGAAAGCCCATGGCTATCAGGGGGGAGAGGTTTTTTGTTACGCGATGCGGGATCACGGACATGGGTGCGACGTCGTGGACGTTGACATCACGGACGTTATGGAACGACGGCGACACTTGGAAGGGGCAATCAGATAATCAGAAGAGTAGCTAGAAGAGAAAGAAGGAGGATCGCGAGCGACATGAGGCAGGTACTCATCTTTGACACAACGCTCAGGGACGGAGAACAATCCCCCGGCGTCAATTTGAACGTGGAAGAGAAGGTCGAGATAGCAACGCAGCTCGCCAAGCTCCGGGTGGATGTGATCGAGGCGGGGTTCCCGGTTGCGTCTCCCGGAGACTTCGCGGCGGTGGAGGCGGTCGCCTCCCAGATAAAGGGGCCCACCATCGCGGCCTTGGCCCGAACAATGGAGAAGGACATCGATAAGGCTTGGGAGGCCCTGCGATACGCCGAGAGGCCCAGGATCCATACTTTCATCGCGACATCTCCCGTCCACATGCGGTATAAGCTCCGCAAGAGCCCCGACGAGGTCCTGAGAATGGCCGTGGAGGCGGTGCGGCACGCTAAGAGCCTCACAAACGACGTGGAGTTCTCCGCCGAAGACGCCGCCAGGAGCGACCGGGGATTCCTGCGTGAGATATTCGAGGCGGTGATCGAGGCGGGGGCGACGGTCATCAACATTCCCGACACAGTCGGCTACAGCACGCCCTGGGAATTCGCGGATCTCGTTTCTTACGTGAAAGCCAACACCGCCGGCATAGACCGGGTAACCATCAGCGTCCACTGCCACAACGACCTGGGGCTCGCGGTCGCGAACTCCTTGGCCGCTGTGACGGCCGGGGCGACCCAGGTTGAGTGCACCATAAACGGCCTCGGCGAAAGGGCCGGGAACGCCGCGCTTGAGGAGGTCGTCATGGCGCTCAGGACGAGGAAAGACTACTTCGATGTCTCTGTGGGCATCGATACGACCCACATCTATCGCACAAGCCGCCTGGTGAGCTCGCTTACGGCGGTGTTCGTGCAGCCCAACAAGGCTGTGGTCGGCGACAACGCTTTCGCCCACGAGTCCGGCATACACCAGGACGGCATCCTCAAGGAGAGGACCACTTACGAGATCATGACGCCTGAGTCAGTGGGCCTCCCCGAAAGCAGGCTGGTCCTGGGCAAACACTCCGGGCGACACGCGTTCAGCGAGAAGCTGAAGGCCCTCGGGTACTCTTTGACCCGGGACGAGATGGAGAAAGCGTTCAACCGCTTCATCGAGCTTGCGGACAAGAAGAAGCAGGTCAGCGACAGAGACATCGAGGCTATCGTCGAGGATGAGCTCGTTGCGACACCGGGCTTCTTCGAGCTGGAATACATACACGTGGTTAGCGGCAACCATGCCGTGCCCACGGCTACGGTGCGGCTTAGAACCGCGGACAGCTCCGTGGAGCAGGCCGCCTGCGGTGACGGGCCCGTGGAGGCGGTCTTCAAAGCGGTGGACGCTGCCGCGAAATTGGAGACTCACCTCGTATCGTATTCGTTGAACGCAGTCACCGGCGGCAAGGACGCTTTGGGAGAGGCCACGGTCCGGATAAAGGACAACGGAGACACCTACGTAGGCCGCGGAACGAGCACGGACGTGATAGAGGCCAGCGCCAAGGCGTATGTGCAGGCCATCAACAAGCTTCTCCACAACCGGCGGACCTTCAGCAAGGCAGCCGCGCCTGCCGGAGCCGCCGCACTCTCCCGACCTGTCCAAGACGCCTTGGGAACGTCGGGAAGCTAGTGGAGGGGGTGGCGCATCTTGGGGATGACGATAACCGAGAAGATCCTAGCCGCCCACGCTGGACGAGACTCCGTTGAGCCCGGCGAGCTTATCACGGTAAAGGTCGACATGGTCCTGGGGAACGACATAACCGCGCCCGTTGCCATCGAGCAGTTCAGGAAGACCGGCGCAAAGCGGGTCTTCGATCCTGATAGGATCGCGCTCGTGCCCGATCACTTCGTGCCGAACAAGGACATAAGGTCTGCCGAGCAGTGCGCGAGATTGAGGGAGTTCGCCAGAGAACAAGGGATATCCAACTACTTTGAGGTAGGAAGGATGGGCATCGAGCACTGCCTTCTCCCGGAGCAAGGGCTCGTGCGTCCCGGCGATGTCATCATCGGCGCGGACTCTCACACGTGCACGTACGGAGCACTGGGTGCCTTCGCCACCGGGGTAGGCAGCACCGATATGGCCGCTGCCATGACCCTCGGCGAGATATGGCTGAAGGTCCCCGAGAGCATCAAGCTCGTGTACCGCGGCAAACCCGGCCGCTGGGTGTACGGAAAGGACCTCATCCTCCACACCATAGGACGCATAGGCGTGGACGGCGCGGCCTACAAGGCCATGGAGTTCTCCGGAGAAGCGATACGGAGCCTCTCGATGGACTCAAGGTTCACCATGGCAAACATGGCGGTGGAGGCCGGCGCGAAAAACGGCATCATGGTGCCGGATGAGAAGACCCTTGAGTACGTGCGCGAGAGGTCAAATGGAGGTTACCGGGTCTTCGAGAGCGACCCGGACGCTCGCTACAGTGCTGTGCACGAATTCGACGTGAGCGGCCTCGAGCCACAAGTGGCCTTCCCTCACCTGCCCGAAAACGTGAGGCCCATCAGCGAGGCGGGCAAGGTGTGGATAGACCAGGCTGTGATCGGCTCCTGCACCAACGGCCGGATGGAGGATTTGAGAGCTGCGGCAGAGGTGCTTCGCGGGCGAAAAGTCCACCCGCGCGTGCGGCTCCTGGTCTTCCCTGGCACCCAGGAGATCTACCTGCAGGCCATACGCGAGGGGCTCATCCAAATCTTTATCGAGGCGGGCGCGGCAGTCAGCACGCCCACGTGTGGCCCGTGCCTCGGAGGGCACATGGGCATCCTCGCCGAGGGAGAGAAGGCGATATCCACGACCAACCGGAACTTCGTGGGCAGGATGGGGCATCCGAAGAGCGAGGTATACTTGTCAAACGCGGCGGTGGCGGCGGCCTCCGCAGTCATGGGACGCATAGCGGGCCCCGACGAACTCTGATCTCTGAGTATTCCGCTGGAAAAGCTAGCGCCTCTTTGCGGCTCGGCACGTTGGAATGCGAATCGTTCGAATTCGGCGTGCGAGGTCGGCGACCTCGCCATGCGCCCGCGGCATGTAGGATGGGACCCGGCGGAGCGGCAGCGAGGGCCGAGGAACATGGACCGACGCCGAGACACGCCGAGAGACGTTGAGCGGTAAGCAGACGGAAACGCCGAGCAGGCAGGTGATGCAGTGATGACGTCGACCATCAGAGCGAGAGCATGGAAGTTCGGAGATCATGTGGACACTGACGCGATCATCCCCGCAAGGTACCTCTATACATCGGACCCGGCGGACCTCGCAAAGCACTGCATGGAGGACGCCGATCCGAGGTTCGCAAGCGAGGTCCGGCCGGGTGACGTCATCGTGGGCGGCAGGAACTTCGGCTGCGGAAGCTCCAGGGAGCATGCCCCAATAGCTATCAAGGCTGCTGGCGTATCCTGCGTCATTGCCGCGTCCTTTGCCCGGATATTCTTCCGCAACGCGCTGAACGTGGGCCTGCCCATCCTGGAGTGCCCGGAAGCCGCCGAGCGGATACAGGCGGGGGACATCGTCGAGGTCTCTCCCGGCGAAGGCTTGATCCGGAATGTGACTCGAGGCGAAGAGTATCGCGCTGCTCCCCTCCCCGAGTTCATGCAAAGGATCGTGGATTGCGGGGGCATCATCAATTACGTGCGCGAAAGGATAGAGAGCGGTAAATCCCGTGCTTGCTGACGAGAGCTGGCTGTTGGATGTTCGATGTTAGATGTTGGGTGCTGGATGTTGGATGCTGGCTTGTTAGCGCCGGCCGACCGGCGCGAGCGGCCGACGACGCGAGGGCCGGGCGGCGTGTCGCGGCGTTGCGTGAAGGACCAAGGGAGGCGTAGCGTTTGGGTCGGGCGATGGATGGGTTCAAGATCGCCCTGCTGCCGGGTGACGGGGTAGGGCCGGAAGTGATAAGGGAGGCCAGGAAGGCGCTCGTTGCGGTCGGAAGGAAGCACGCGTGCAGGTTTGACTTCGTGGAGTGCCTCGTGGGCGGAGCGGCCTTGGACGCGGCCGGCACGCCTCTGCCTGAGGAGACTCTCGAGGCCTGCCGGGGGTGCGGCGCCGTGCTCCTCGGGGCGGTGGGCGGCCCAAAATGGGACGGTCTTCCGGGGGACAGGCGACCGGAGGCCGGGCTTCTAGGCCTGCGCAAATCCCTGGGCGTATTCGCGAACCTGCGCCCGGTGCGGGTCTTCCCCGAGCTTGTCGGGGCCTCGACTCTCAAGAGCCACGTGGTGGAGGGCGTCGACCTGCTGGTGGTGAGGGAGCTGACCGGAGGCGCGTATTTCGGCCAGCCCAGGGGCCGCTTCTGCGAACGCGACCTCGGCAGCGGGCGGGATGTGGTGAGGGCCGTGGATACGACCGTCTACACCTGGGACGAGATAGAGCGCGTCGCAAGGGTGGCGTTTCGGTTGGCTTCTGAGCGGAGACGGAAGGTCACCTCGGTGGACAAGGCCAACGTGTTAGAAAGCTCGCGGCTTTGGCGAGAGGTGGTCACGAAGGTCGGTAAGGACTACCCGGACGTCGAGCTCGCCCACATGTACGTAGACAACTGCGCGATGCAGCTCGTCCGCGACCCGGGTCGGTTCGATGTGATACTCACCGAGAACATGTTCGGGGACATCCTCAGCGACGAGGCGGCCACGCTAGCGGGCTCCCTCGGCATGCTGCCCTCCGCCAGCCTCGGCTGCGGCTGGACGGGCCTGTACGAACCGGTGCACGGTTCCGCACCCGACATCGCGGGAAAGAACGTGGCCAACCCGCTGGGGGCGGTGCTCTCCGCAGGGCTGCTCCTGAGGTATTCCTTCGGCCTGGGCAAAGAGGCGGAATCCCTTGAGGCCGCCGTGACGGCGGTCCTGCGAAAAGGGTATCGCACCGCGGATATCTTCACTGAGGGGACGACACTCGTCGGCACCGCTGAGATGGGAGATCTCATAGTGGACGAGATCCTAGGCTGAGCAGGTTTCGGGGGGCTCTCGAGGCCCCCGGCATCTAGGGTATCTGCAACTGTCAACTAACAAAACGAGGTGAGGCCGAAATGGCATGGGTGGAAGGTACTTACATATGGTTCGACGGGGAGTTCGTCAAGTGGGAGGACGCGAAGATCCACGTTTTGAGCCATGTCGTGCATTACGGCTCGGGGGTGTTCGAAGGGATCAGGGCGTACAAGACCCCCGCCGGCACCGTGGTGTTTCGCTTGGGCGACCATGTGAGACGGCTGTATGATTCAGCGAAGATATACCGCATGGACATACCCTACTCCCAGGAAGACCTGGCCCGGGCGATAACCGAGACCGTCGCGCGAAACGGTTTTGACTCCTGCTACATAAGGCCGCTCGTGTTTCGAGGGTACCACGAGCTTGGGCTGAATGCGCTCGCAAGCCCGGTACATACGGTCATCGCGGTATGGGGGTGGGGCACGTATCTCGCGTCCGGTGCCGACGACCAGGGCGTTGACGTCGTGGTGTCTTCCTGGAACCGCATGGCTCCGAACACCATTCCTCCGATGGCCAAAGCCTGCGGGAACTACATCAACTCCCAACTCATGAAGATGCAGGCGATCGTCGACGGATACCATGAGGCGATCGCCGTCGGGACGGACGGGTTGTTATCTGAGGGCACTGGCGAGAACCTCTTCGTGGTGCGCGACGGCACCATCTACACTCCCCAGCTTGCCTCGTCTATACTGGGCGGCATAACCCGGAGCACGGTCCTCACGCTCGCACGCGAGCTCGGAATCCCTGCGGTCGAAGAGCCCCTCCCAAGGGAGATGCTGTACATCGCGGACGAGGTCTTCCTGACGGGCACGGCCGCGGAGATCACCCCGGTGCGCTCCGTTGACAGAATCCCTGTGGGGAACGGACGGCCCGGGCCCATCACACTGAAGTTGAAGGAAGCGTTCTTTGCGATAGTCCAGGGGCGGGTTCCAGACTCGCATTCGTGGCTGACGCCCGTCCGCAAGACGGTCTAGACGGCGGATTCTGATTGGAGCGAGTCCACAGCGGGACAAGAAAGGCACGTCTGAGAAGCATGTTAGTGCAAAGGTGATGCACAAGAGCTGATGCACAAGTATGGAGGCGCGCCGGATGGCAAGAAGTGTCGGATTCATAGGCTCGGGGACCCTCGCTAACGTCCTCATCAAGGGAATGATCAAGGCGGGTTCGGCGAAGGCTGAGGACATAGTAGCAAGTGACGTGGACGCGGACCGCCTCAGCCGGCTTGTAGAGGAGACGGGTATCAGGGCTGCCAGGAGCAATAAGGCTGTGGCCGACGCAGCAGGCGTTCTCTTTTTGACGGTAAAGCCGCAAGTCATAGATTGCGTGGTGGACGACATATCCCGACACATCAGGGCTGACCAACTCGTGGTGTCGCCGGTGGCCGGAGTGACCACGGAGTCCCTCGAGAGCGCGTTCCCTCGCAGACCGAGGATTCTGCGCATCATGCCGAATACACCTTGCCTTGTAATGGAGGGTGTGATAGCGGTTTCAATCGGAAGGCACGCAGGGCCCAAGGACGTCGCGGAGCTCTCTGAACTCCTCGCGCCCCTCGGGAAGATTGTGACGGTGCAAGAGGACCTGATGGATTCGGTGACCGCTCTAAGCGGAAGCGGGCCTGCGTTCGTGTATACGATGATCGAGGCCCTCGCCGATGGCGGCGTGAGGGTAGGGTTCTCCCGCAGTGTGGCGCTTCAGTTGGCGGCCCAAACCGTGTTGGGAGCGGCGAAAATGGTCCTCGAAACAGGCTCACATCCGGCGTGTCTGCGTGACATGGTGACCTCGCCCGGTGGAACGGCCATCGCCGGGCTCCAAGCTCTGGAGCGCGGGTCCCTCCGGGCCTCGATCATGGACGCCGTGGTCGCCGCTGCGGAGCGCTCCAAGGAGCTTGGCCAGATCCTCGCGGAGGAACGCAAGAAAGCCCGCGAGCTATTGGCATAAAGCTTCTGGCATAGAGCCCCCGGGCATAGCACATCCCGCGGTATGTCGTGCCAGGGCGCGGCATGACATACCGCGGTGAAAACGCCACGGTGGTGCACAGGTTTGCTATTGCTTGCTATCGACATCGACCTGCCGCACTCGCGTCGCGCCCCTCACGGTGCCGGATGAGGTAGGTCGAGGCGACCAAAGCCGCGACGGCCACAAGCACGAGCCCGGCCGAGACCGCTCCCGACAGCACACGGTTCAGCGCGGTCCCCGCTCCAAGCGCCGCAACTATCATTATCCCTGCCGCCTTGACCATGTCGGCGCCCCCTAGTTCGCGCAGAAGCACCACAAACGTCGCTGCGCAGGGAAAGTATGCAGTCAGAACCACGCTCGCCACCGCGAGCTGGCGCGCGGTGAGGCCCAGCGCGCCCAGCATCCCGACGGCCACGTCCTTCCTGAGAAATCCCATCAGCAGGGCCACCGCTGCGTCGGGTGGGAGGCCGAGAAGCCCCGTGACAACCGGCGTTAGCAGGCTGCTTATGACATTCATGAGGCCGGACGCGTAGAGCACGTTGACGATAAGGACGCCGAGCAGGACATACGGAACCGCGTCGGTGAGGAACGCCCGCACGCGCATCCAGATCTTCTTCCAGAGCCCGGGAAGGTACGGAAACCGGTAGGGCGGGATCTCGATGAGCAACGGCGGGCTCTGGCCCGGCACAACAGAGTTCAGCACAAGCCCAAGCGAGAGCCAGAGAACGAACAAGGTCCCATAGATATACGCGATGTATGAGATGCCGTGTGGTCCCACGAGCCCTACGATCACGGCGCTCTGGGCCATGCACGGTACACCGATGGACACCATCGTCGCGGCGATGAACTTCTCGCGTCTGCTCTCAAGGACCCGCGTGGCCAGAACAGCGGGGACGTTGCACCCGAGGCCTAGGATCATTGGAACGATGGCGTACCCGTGCATCCCGAGGACGTGCATGAGGTTGTCCAGGAGCACGGCGAGCCGCGGCAGGTATCCGACGTCCTCGAGCACGCTCAGCACGACGTAAAAGGCGAGCACGTACGGCAGCACCATCGCGATGGGCACGTACAGACCCGTAGTCAGAAGGCCCAGCGACTCCACGAAGTCCACCTGCCCGCCGATGGGGTGCCCGATGAGGATGTCATGGACGAAGCCCGTCGGCCGCAGCGCTGCGTCAAGAGCCGTGACGAGCGGGCGGACGAGCCTTTCGAACGCAGGATCGAAGACATATGTGATGAGGCCTTCGCCGATGAGCCTTATAGCCCCGAACGACACGGCGAGGACCACTGCTGCCACAATGAGGCCTGTTACCGGCCGCATGCTGGCATCCTCGAGCGCGTCTCTCACGGAATGGTGCCGGTGGGCAATGGCTTGAACCGCGCGTGTAATGCGGCCGACCTCGGCCCAACGCTCGTCCGCAGTGCGCTTCGGCCCTCCAGCCCTGGCGCGAGGCACCTTGGCCTTAGCCACTTTGTCCAGCAATACGTCCATGCCCTCGCCCGTAAGAGCCACGGTCGGCACCACAGGGACGCCCAGGAGAGCTTCCAGCCTCCTCACGTCGATGGTGATCCCCTCGTGGCGCGCTTCGTCCCATAGGTTGAGCGCCACGACCAGCGGCACACCCCGTTCGAGAAGCTCGAGGGTCAGGTGGAGGTTCCTTTCGAGATGGGTGGCATCCACCACGTTCACGACGACGTCGCCTTCCCGCAGGCCGTCCAGGAGGCTCACCGCCACCTCCTCGGCTTTGCAGGTGGGCTCGAGACTGTACGTGCCCGGGACGTCGATGACCTCCGCTCTCTCGCCCGTCGTCAGCCTCGTCGTGCCCTTCGTGAATTCCACCGTGGTGCCCGGGTAGTTGGAGGTGATAACCTGCGTGCCGGTGAGACGGGAAAAAACGACACTCTTGCCGACGTTGGGGTTCCCCATCAGCAGGATCCTCATCCGCTCCGTCCTCCCTGCTCATTGATCGTAACGTTCATCACCGTAACGTTCACCGCGACGTTTCGCAATGCGCGCCCGCGGCGTCGGCACGGCGGTGCTGGGCCGCGGCCCCCTTCCCGTCTTCCTCACGCGTGACACCTTCTTCATCCCCGATACGGTCAAGTGGCCGGACGAGCACCTTTCCAGCCATACCGTATCCCATAGCCACTTTCGTGTCGTGCACTTCCACCGTGACTGGCCCGCGCAAGAACACCGAGGTTATCTTCCTCATCCGCGTCCCAGGCCTGATGCCAAGGGCCTCAAGGCGCCCCACCAGGCCGTGCCCGCCGAGGATCTCAACGACCTGGACCTCCTGGCCTGCCCGGACATGGACCAGGGGAATCAGCTGAGCATCTCTTTCCCCCATCTCTCGTCACCCACTCCCTGCTCTGTTTCCTTCAACGTGTTCGGACTGCGTCTCGTAGGTCTTTAGGGTCTTTGGCGTGGTTCCTAGACGCCGCAAGTAATGAGAATCATTCTCACATCCATTCTATGAGGCCCCACATAGCCTGTCAAGAGGCAATGCGTCCGCCCGTCGCTCGCAAGCTCACGCGCGAGCCGCGTTTACGCCGACGAGCGTCTTCGCGCCGCCCGCGGACGGGCCGGAGGCCAGCACCAAGGGCAGATCGCCGAGCGACACGACCCGCTCCACAAGCGGTTCAACCTTAACCGCGCCGCTTGCGAGGAGCGATATCGCCCGGGAAAACGTGAAGGGGTTGACATAAGAGCCTTGGACCCGCAGCTCTTTCTTATAGATCACAAATGGGCTAACGGTGACCTTCGCGCCCTCCGGGGAAACACCGAAAAGAAGGACACATCCCCCTCTAGTTGCGATGCCTAGTGCGGCCTCGACGGTCTCCGGGCGCCCGACCGCCTCTATGACGACGTCGGCCCCCGCGGGCAAAACCGCGCGTACCTCCGACTCCAGATCCGAGGACAGGGGGTCCACGGCGAGGGTCGCCCCGAGCTCGAGAGCAAGCTCGCGCTTCTTGCGCACCGGCTCGCTCACGATGAGCGTCGCCGCACCGCTTATCCGTGCGAGCTGTAGCAGGATGAGCCCGATCGTGCCGCCGCCCATGACAACGACGCTGTAGCCGGGCCTGATCCCGGCGAGGTCAATCCCGTGGACGCAGCACGCGACCGGCTCAACAAATGCACCCTGGGCAGCTGGCATGTCTACTGGCAACACGTGGCACTGCGCGGCAGGGGCTATGGAGTACTCGGCAAATCCGCCGTCCAGGGTGACGCCGAGAGCCTCCATGGACTCGCAAAGATGCACCTTGCCCAGCCTGCACTGATAGCACCGCCCACACGCGATATTGGGATCCACGGCCACCCGGTCCCCTGGACGCGGGCGGTCAAGGCCCTCCCCGACTGCGACAACCTCGCCACAGTACTCGTGCCCCAGGACCACAGGCGGGCGGGCCGGGGCTTCGCCCTTGAAGATATGGAAGTCGGTGCCGCACACGCCGCACGCCTCGACCTTCACAAGGACCTCTCCAGGCCCGGGCGTGGGAACGGCGCGCTCTTCCACGTCGATTCTCCCAGGCTCCTTGAACACGGCCGCCGACATCCTGCCAGGGACTTTGCGCGTTTCAGCCTCACCCGTTTGCATCCTTAGCACCCCGCTTCTCGCATTCATTCAGAAACGCCCGCACTTCCTCCATGGTAGGCAGAGCCGGAATGGCGCCGTATTTCGTAGTGCACAAGGCGCCCACAGCATTCGCCAGCGTGAGCACCCGCCTCCATTCCGCCTCGCCGAGGGCGCGCAGCGTCTCCTTTGCTATCATCTCTTTCGCTGTCGCCGCAGCGGCAGCCTTGCGGCTGGTCGCCTCCTCGATCACGCCCACGAGAAGACCTGCCACGAAGGCATCTCCAGCGCCCGTTGTGTCCACGGTCTGGACGCTGAACCCAGGGACCTCCAGCCAAAGCTCACCGCGGCCTCGCCGCCCACTGTCGTGTCGCTCGCTGCCGCCGCCCTGCCCGCCACTCCCGTCGTGCTGCGCGCCATTGCCTTGCGGCACCTGTGGCTCAGTGAGGCGTCGTCGCCTCGCATCGTCGTGTTGCTGCGTGACCTCGCGTTGCCGCGTGACGTCGCGCGCGCTCACAGGGTCGCTGTCGTCCAAGGCGAGCACACACCCCTTCCTGCCGCGGGTTACCACGATGGCACACTTGGCGGGCCTTGCTGCACTGCTTGCCGCAGTGCGCAACCTTCCGACACCCTCTGCGATGTCGTCCGTGCCTGTGAGAAAAGCCAGCTCTTCCTCACTAACCTTTATGATATCGGCCGAGGAGGCTGCGGCGAGGATAACGGCCCGGGCCTCGTCGGGCGCGGGCCACAGCGGGAGTCGTATGTTTGGGTCATAGGAGATCAAGGCCCCGGCGGCTCTAGCCGCTCTTGCAGCGGCGAGGGTCGCCGACCGCGAGGGCTCAGTGATGAGTGAGATAGACCCATGGTGGAATACCCGAGCCTCCGTGAGGAGGTCGACGTCCACCTCGCTTGGCTCGAGAAGCATGTCGGCGCTTGGATGCCTGTAGAACATGAACTCCCGCTCACCGTCGTCCCGGAGCGAGACAAAGGCCAGCATCGTCCTGGCCCTGTCCTCGTACTTTACGCCGCGCGTGTCAACGCCCTCGCGGGCGAGGGTCTCCCACAAGAAAACACCGAAATCATCGTTCCCTACCTTGCCGATGAAACCGGACGTGCGGCCCAGCCGTCTCACTCCCACTGCGACGTTCGCGGGGGCGCCGCCAGGGGCTTTCGTGAACCCTGGTGAGTCCTTGAGGGACACCCCGGTAGCAACGGAGACAAAGTCTATGAGAAGCTCTCCCATGGCCACTACATCAATCAACGCATCATCTACTCCCCAGTCCCCCAAGAGAACGCGCCGGGAGATAACCCAAGAGGTGCTTTCGCTTCAGCCTGGGCTCCCGGCGTTGGGCGCCCGTCCCATTGCATCTTCGCGCCGCATCCTTCACACTGTAATGAGCACTTTGATGGCCCCGCTCGCCGGGTCCGCCGCCGTCTCGAACGCCTGCTGCGCCTCCTCGAGGCGGAACCTGTGGGTCACGAGCGGCGCCACGCGCACCAGCCCCCTCGCGACAAGCCGAGCGGCCTCGATGAAATCGTCCAAGGTATACATGAGAGTGCCCACGAGCTCGATTTCCCTGTCCTGCACGAGGCCCATCGGGACCGGCACCTCTTCCTCGAAAACCCCGACTATGATGACCTTTGTGCCTTTCCGGTTCGCCAGGATGGCTTGACGAACCGTAGGACCGATGCCGACACACTCAAACGAAAGGTCGATGCCGTCACGCCCGAACCACTCGTGGACCCGTGCCACAGGGTCCACGTCGCGCACGTTGATCGTGTAGTCCGCGCCAAGCTCGCTGGCAAGCGCAAGCCTCCGTTCGTTGAGGTCGGTGACTATGACCTCGCGCGCGCCGTATGCCTTCAACACCTGGACGAGGACCAGCCCGATGGTCCCGCTGCCCAGAACCATCACGCGCGCTCCCCCTACGCCCGCCCCGGCCCGCCTCACAGCATGTACGCCGACTGCTACGGGTTCCACCATAGCGCCATCCTCAAAGGTAAGGCCGTCCGGAAGGGGCACCAGGAATTCGGCCGGGACGCGCACAAGCTCGGCCAACGCACCGTCCGCCTGGCACCCCACGACACGTAAGGAGTTGCATATGTTATACCTGCCGTGCCTGCAGTTATAGCACGTGCCGCATACTAGCGATGGTAGGCCTGTGACCCGCTTGCCGATGAGGGCGGCGTCGCGCATGACTCCCATCTCTCCCGCCTTCGGCTCTGTCCCTGGGCCGGGTTGCTCCGCAGCCGCCCCGGCATTCCCGCGAGAACCACCAACGTCGTCAACCTGGGGATGCAGAACCCGGTCTGTCCTCCCTGCGTGGGTGGGCCCGAGTGCGTTCATCGCAGCGGATGCAGGTCCAAGAGGGCCAACACCCCTTACAACGCCCGAGAACTCATGCCCGGGAACGATCGGGCACGAGATGAACGGGTGTTTCCCGCGGAACGCATGCACGTCGGACCCGCACACGCCCACCACCTTCACCTCGACAAGGGCTTCCCCCTCACCCGGCGTCGGTGCCGGCACATCCTCAAGCCGCAGCACCCCGGGCTTAACCATGTTCATTCGCTCCATATCCGCGGACCTCCTCCTCAAGCACTCAAAGAGCGGTATGGATGGCCTACTCCTTCGTGGCGCCGAACGTGAGCCCTGTTATGAGATGCTTTCGGACCAGGAGCGCAAACACTACAACAGGGATGGTCGTGATGGTGGCGGCAGCCGCCATCTCTCCCCATACGACGCCCTGGAACGTGAGGAACTGGGTCACGATGGTCGGCAGAGTTCGCGCGTTCGTAGTGGTAAGGAACAGAGCGAACGTGAACTCGTTCCACGACTGGATGATACACAGGATGCTCGTCGCCGCAAGCCCGTTCGCCGTAAGGGGCAAGATCAACCTCACAAAGGCACCCAAGCGGGAGCACCCATCTATCATAGCCGCCTCATCAACCTCCACCGGGACCTCCTCGATGAAGCCTCGGAGCATCCATACGGCAAACGGAATGTTGAAGGAGAGATAGCTTATTACCAGGACCAGCTTGGTATCCAGGATACTGAACAGGCTCCCGATAAGGAAATAGGGGATGACCACAGCTATGGCGGGAGCCATCCTGATGCTGAGGATCCAGAACGCGACGTCTCTCTTCCGGCGGAAAGCGAATCGCGCCAATCCGTATGCGGCCGGAGCGGCGATCGCAAGGGACAGCGCCACAGACGCAAGCACAGTAAGAAGGCTGTTTACGAAGTAATGCCCGAACACGCCCCGGGCGAACAAATCCCGATAATTCTCAAGAGTCGGCTTAAAGAAGACCACCGGCGGTATGACGAACGTCTGCAGCCTCGTTTTGAAAGACATTAGGACCATCCACACGAAAGGCAAGAGAAAGAAGACCACGATGCCGATAGCGCCGGCTACATTCCCGACAGTCGAAAGCCAACTGGAGCGCCGTTTCCTCACGCCTTAGCCCCCTCCTCTTTTTCGCCAAGGAGGCGGATGAATAGCTGGCTGAGGACCGTTATAACCACGACCAACACCACCGCCATAGCGGAAGCCAGCCCGACCATGCCGCTTTGGTAGAACCCGGTCCGATACACGTGCATGGAGAGGAGCTCCGTGGCGTCGGCTGGCCCTCCACCGGTGAGGGCGAAGACAACGTCGAACATTTTCAGAGCGTCCATGGTGCGTAGCAGCAGCGCGATGAGGATTATGGGCCGCAAAAGCGGTAGCGTCACGTACCGCAGCGTCTGCCAGGACGACGCGCCGTCGACCAACGCCGCCTCGAGGGGCGTGTGTGGAATCGCACTCAAGCCTGCCAGGAGGATCAGCGCCACAAATGGCGTCCACTGCCACACGTCTACCAAGATGACCGAGGGCATGGCCAGCGAATAGCTGTACCAGTTCGGCGAGATACCGAACAGAGTCCCCAGGATATAGTTGACAATCCCGTAATTCGGATTGAAATACAACCGCCAGATGAGACCCGCAATGGATGGCGTCACCGTCATCGGGATGACGAGGCACGCCAGCAGAAACCCACGCCAAGGGAGGCGCGGTCGGGCAAGGAAGTACGCGAGCGCGAACCCCAGTAGGAACTCCACTGCCACGGCCGTTGTGGTGTAGATGAACGTAACACACGTCGAGTGAATGAACTGCTGGTTCCGGAAGATGCTGACAAAGTTCTTGAGCCCCACAAATACGCGCGCGGACCAGGGATAGCCGAGTTCCCAATAGTGGAGGCTTGTAAAGAAAAGAAACAGCGTCGGCACAATCGTGATGACAAACAACGTGATGAGCGCGGGGCCGATCCAGAAATAAGGATAGAGGTCTTTCTTTGTGGCGTGGAAACCCAATTGCCCTCACCGTCCACAGAGCAAATGCGTCCAAATACACCGGACCATCGCATCGGGCCCGAATCAAGGTCGGCGGCAGGCTCGCCTCGAGAATCACCCGCTGTCGCACAGTCGCAAGAGCAGCATAGCGCAAGCCTCTTAGGGCTGGGAACAGAACGTGTAGAGCACGGAGCCGATCGCCCGGCCGGCAGCCGGCCGCCGCTCAATGCGCTCAATGGTAGGGCGGGGCCCAGAGGAGCCCGCCCGTTGGTCGACGAACACTACATGACTCCGGTCCGGAGCCCCGCCATCTACCATTAATCGTCCTTCGGACTCTGTACGGGGATCTTACTTCATCTTTACTTGTTATAGTAACCCTTGGTCTCCATGAGGTCGTGGATCTCTTTTGCCGCTTGATCCGCCGCGGCCTTTGGAGTCGCTTGGCCGGTCAGAGCAAGCGAGGCCTGAAGCCCAATGATCTCGCCGATCTGCGGCCATTCGGGGATCCTGGGCCTCCAATCTACGCCTTGCTTAACCAGGGAGTCCGCAAGCTCAAGAGACTTCACGATCTCTGGGTAGTAGGGGTACTTCTTCACGAAGTCCGGCGACGTCAGGATAGACGTCCTCGTAACAACGCCACCCTTCTCCACGTAGTCCTTCGCCTTCGCCTTGCTCGTCATGAACATTATGAAGGCCCATGCTGCGTCTTTGTGCCTAGACTTCGTGGAAATAGCGAGGTTCCAGCCGGCGACCGCAGCGTATGCCCCTGCCGGTCCTTTCGGCGGCGCCATGTAGCCGACCTTCCCGGCTACCTGCGACTTTGTGGCGTCTTCGATCCAGGGAGCGAGAGCGGTAGCATCAAACCAGAGAGCCGTCTTACCCTGCATGAAGGAGGTCGTCGCCTCTTCATGAGAAAAGTTCTCGATGCCCTCAGGCGCATACTTCATCAGCTCGGTATAGAACTCCAACGACTTTACACTCTCAGCGGAGTTAATCGCCGGCTCATACGTGCCTGGTTTGAACACTGCACCACCGTACGGGTAGAGGAACTGGAACCAAGCATAGTCGATGTGGTGACCGCGGCGTCCTCTCATCGAGATGCCGTAGAGCCCGGGTTCCTTGCCATTGAAAAACTTTGCAGCAGCGAGGAGGTCGTCATAGGTCTTGATCTTGTCGGGCGAGTAGCCGTACTTCTGAAAGAGATCCTTGCGATACGCGATGAACGCTGACTCACCAGCTGACGGTATCCCGTACACCTTGCCCTGGTATGCGCCAAGGCCGTTACGGTACGCGGACACGATGTCTTCGTAATCGAACCATGCAGGCGTCTGCTTCGAGTCCTTTAGATATCCGTCAAGCTGCTCAACAACGCGCTTGGCGGCAAACTCGCCGATCCAACATACGTCCATCATCACGACGTCATAGCGGCCGGTGCCTGCGGCATGCTCCGTGAGGATCTTGTCGTGCAGGTAAATTTCCTCCATGACGTCCCATTTCACCTTGATGCCAGTGAGAGACTCGAACTCGGCAGCCATCTTCTGGAATGCTTCAGTAGACGGATGGGTTGCCATCGCAACGGTTATTTCGGTCCCCTTGTTCTTCGCTTTCACCGCGTCCGCCCACGCGTTCATATCCTGGGCGTAAGCCACGGTCGAGGCAAGCACCAACGTCACAAGAACTACTGCGAGAACCCACCTGAGACACCATCTCTTCATCATCGCCTGACCGTCTCCTTTCTCTCATAGGATGCTGTCGATCAACTCGGGCGTGTATCTTCCGTATGGCGTTCCCGGAACAGTCACTAGATCAGCCCAGACAACTCCACAGAACCGTCACCAGAACAGTCCGCACACCCCTGTACACCCTCACCCTATCACCAAGGCGTCGAAACCAACCTTACATCGAAGCCTCGCGTACTCGGTTCACGCGTGTCTGCCTTCACATCACCCCCTGAGATCGCCGCCCTGTGGAAACCGGGCGTTATCATCGTGCCACCGTCAGCCGGGGTCTCCAGATCCGGAAGTGACCTCGCGGGCAACGCCGAAGCACGGCCCGTGCCTGTTGACCCCGTTCGACACCTCTCGAGTTCGCCTACTCACCGCAATGACATACCCCCGTGTGCCAGCTCATCCGCGGGGCGACATCCCCCGTTGGTATCCCCGCCAATGCCGCCGAAGCACTGCGGGGCACTCAAAAGCCTTTGCAGATCTCGGTCGATGCTCCTTGCCCCTAGCCTAGCTAAAGGGCTTCGGGCGCTCCGATTGCGCGATCCGCGACCCGTGCCCCGCACGACTCTCTGACTATTAGCTGCGGCCTGAGTCGCACCACCACCGGCCTGTGATCGCCGCGGACCTCGCCGCGCAGGTGCTTGAAGAGCCTCTTGGCCGCGCGCATGCCGATCTCGTAAGTGGGCTGCGCCACCACCGTGAGCGGTGGATCGATAATCGGCGTAGATTCGAACTCATCGAAGCCGACCACCGCCATGTCGTGAGGCACCTTTACCCCCGCCTCGCGTAACGCCAGCATGGCACCGATGGTGAGGAGGTTGTTGCTAGTAAAGAGGGCTGTCGGTCGCACGTCAGGCGGCAGCGACAGGAGCGCCTGAGTCTGCCGTATACCGCCCTCGATGCGCGAGTTGCCGCGGGCGATGAGCCGCTCGTCTGGCGTAACGCCGAAATCCGCGAGCGCCCTGCGGTAACCTTCCTCACGTTCCTGCGATGTCGACACGCTTTCGAGACCTGTGATGATCCCCACCCGCCGATGGCCGAGACGCAGGAGGTGGGCGGTGGCCTCATAGGCCCCAGACACGTTGTCGATGAGCACCGCGTCCACCTTCATCCCTGGCAGGTGCCGGTCTATGAAGACCACCGGAATGCCGTGTCGCCCGAACGCTTCTACGCTTTCCTGCGCCTTCCCGGTAGGGGCCATGATGACGCCATCGATGCGGTTCCCGATGAGGACCTCCACATACGAGCGCTCTTTCTCAGGGTCCTCATCTGTATTGCACAGAAGCAGGTTCAGGCCGCCCTCTTTGACCACGTCCTCAACACCACGCACGAGCGACGTGAAGAACGGGTTGGAGATGTCCGAGATCATGAGGGCGATCATGAAACTGCGATTCTGCCTGAAGGAACGCGCGAGGTTGTTCGGGCGGTAGTTGAGCTCCGCCATCGCCCGTCTGACCCGCTCCTTCAACTCCTCCGCGACGAACCCGGACTCGTTGATGACCCTCGATACGGTGGCTGTTGACACCCCGGCCAGCCGCGCTACCTCGCGGATGTTGGCCATTGCATCACACCTCGGTGCATTTTCTTCGTTGAATCTGCTCTGTCGTGGAAGAGCCTTCGCAGCGACGCCCCGTACCAGTCCCCGGTACCAGTGCTCGGTACCAGTGCTCGCTGCTTGGCGTTCAGCGATGCTGCTCTGAGCCTCCGAGCGCACACCCGGCTTCTTTACGTGCCATGTTGTTACCGGTTACGTAACCGGTTACGTAACCGGTATCTTCTCCTTCGACGCCGAGACGAGATCTCCTTCAACCCGTGCGTGGTTTTTTTCTGTGCTGCCGAGGGCGATGCCATGCGCTGGATTTGGGATGCTGATAGACCCACGTCGGCAGCGCACACAGCGATGCATCACAGGCGTCGCCATAAGAGTGTGACGCACGTTGCCGGAAGCGCCTGACATGTAGTCCGTCAGTTGGAACACTCTCTGCGGGAAACATCTCTAGGCCGGCGCATTTTCTGTGAGGAAGCCGTAGGGGAACGGGTCCCGCGGTCTTGCGGGGCCCGTGACATAGGGAACGAAAGGGAGAATGAAACACACAGGACGAATAATGCACTCCTTGCGGCGGTCACATGGTGTCACACAGTGGAGTTCGCTATGGTGACGACCATCGCCACCTCCGTACCGTGGCCGCACGCACGCTCGAACATGGAGCGCAGGGCATCCCAGACTTCGTTCTCGCTCCCCGATATCCTGGTGCTGATGGGCCCAACATCGTACGAAAGCCCGCCTCCCGCAAGCCCGGTCAGAGCCGTTAGAGATGAGTTTATGATCTCGTCAGACCGCGGGGTCTCCATCGGATAGATAGATACTTCAGCTGTGATCATGCTCATGCCTCCAGTCGATTCCAGATGTTGCTTCAGGTCCCTTTCCACAGTCTTGCCACGAGGCAACGGCGGTATGCACGCGGCGGAACGCATGCAGCGGCACGGTCGCGGCGGGCAAGCGAAGGCTCGTAAATGCTGGCCCGGCAACGGGCGGTTGCCCTCCGCCGTGGCCGTGAGGCGTGGCTGTGAGGCTGAAAGGGTCTCGGGCTGCGCACCCTCATGCTCTGACGAGAACCCAAGATGCCCAGTCCGACCCGCTGCCGGACGCCGGTGTGCTGGTTGTGTTGGTGTGCCTGGCAGCCCTGCCAGACCTCAAAGCCTGTCATTGCATTGAGGCGACCTAGAAGGTATTATCATGGAGATGGGCCGCCTGCGGGCGGCAGCCGTAAGGCCATGAAAGGGGGAGGCCGAGCGTGCAGTACAGGAGGTTCGCGCGTCACGATTTCGCCGTTTCCGCCTTGGGGTTCGGGTGCATGAGACTCCCGGTTGTGGATGGCGACACATCCAGGATCAACGAGGACGAGGCCATATCCATGATCCACTACGCCATCGATCAAGGCGTCAACTACCTCGACACGGCTTACAGGTACCACGACGGCCAGTCGGAGGTCCTCGTCGGCAAGGCGCTTCGTGGCGGACTCCGCGAGAAGGTCAGGCTCGCCACCAAGTCCCCAGTCTGGCTCTGCAAGGCCCCCGGCGACTTCGATCGCTACCTGGATGAACAGCTTTCGAAGCTGGACACCAACTACGTGGACTTTTACCTGCTGCACTCGCTCAGCAAGGAAACCTGGTCAAAGGCGAAAGCCCTCGGCGCCCTCGCCTTCCTCGACCGAGCGCTCGCAGACGGGCGCATCAAATACGCAGGCTTCTCCTTCCATGACAGCCTTCCCCTCTTCAAGGAGATCGTTGATTCGTACGACTGGAGTTTCACGCAGATCCACTATAACTACGTGGACGACAATTACCAGGCCGGTACAGAGGGGCTGAAATACGCAGCGTCGAAAGGCCTCGCCGTGATCGTCATGGAGCCTCTTCGAGGCGGCAGGCTGACTAGGGTTGTGCCCGACGACGTGAAGGCCGTCTGGAACCGGTCGCCTATCAAGAGGACACCCGCCGAGTGGGGTCTGCGCTGGGTCTGGAACCATCCCGAGGTGACCGTCGTCCTGAGCGGCATGAACACCATGGACCAGGTCAAAGAGAACATTCGCGTCGCGGAAGACGCCCTCCCCCTCTCCCTCACCGCCGCTGAGGCTGAGCTGGACCTCATTGCGGAAGCCCGCGAAATCTACAAGCAGAGGATCAAGATCACCTGCAGCGAGTGCCGCTATTGCACGCCATGCCCGAACGGTGTCCAGATCCCGGATATATTCTCACTTTACAACGACGCCTTCATGTACGGCACGCTGGACGAGTCACTGAAGACGTACGCGTCGCTGAAAAGCGCCGGCACGGACGCGTCGGCCTGCGTCGAATGCGGCGCCTGCGAGGAGGTCTGCCCGCAGCATCTATCCATCCTGCAGCACTTGAAAGAGGTGCGCAAGTTCTTCGAGAGCCAGGCAAGGAGCTAAATCGGCTGCCTTAGGTGATTGCCCGCTCAAGCAAGCGTATGGGCCGGGTAGGGTTGCCCGTGTTGCGCTCGGGGACGCGGGGAAGGACTTGACACGCTCGGACACGCTGGGTGCATGCACCTGAGCTCCCAAAATGCAGCAATGCATAGAAGGAATTCCGTGGTCCATGGAGAACGATTACATGTGCCTCAAACGTTTGAGGAACCCGCGGGGAGGTGATGGCGGGGCCCGCCAGTGGCAAACGCGAAGGCTGGTAACAGCCGCGGCGCCAGGCGACAGACCTCAACCGAGGCCTGTGCGATGGCTTGAGCAGTCAAAGCTTGAGGAGCGACGCCAGGCAGATGGGTGAATAGGAAAGGTGAACAAGAAAGGTGAATAGGAAAACGGAAGATCGCAAGATGAATGGATAATGGAGAAAGGGGGAAAGTGGCTGCCCTTGTCCGCCCGCGCGGTAAAGCGGCGCTGGTGGCGGCGACGCGGGGGGAGCGCTGGAGACGCTGTAGGCGCCAGGGCCGTTAGGGACGCCCAGAGGGCCAGACGCGTCGGAGACGCCAAACCAAACAAGCTAGGGATGCCAGAAGCGCCCTGAACCCCGAATGCGCTGAGAACGCTGGATGCACGAGCAAGTCTATTCTATAGGGCCGGGCGCGCTGAACGTTGAAAGACGCCCAGAACATCGGGGACCCTGGGGACCCAGGGGACAGTCGGGCGCGGATGGCACGCATAGACACAGCGCTTACACCGCTTGCGCTTGCGGCCACAGCGACAGCAACGCGGGCAGGGGAAGATTCAGCCGCGAACAGAATGAAGAGACTGGTTTTGGTGCTTGCGTGTCTCCTTGTGGTCTTCGGCCTCGCGACCACAGTCTCAGCGTCCCAGGAAGGTAAGCTACTCATCTGGGCCGACGAGCTCCGTGCGACGGTGCTCAAGGATATCGGCCAGAGCTTCACGAAGCAGTATGGGATCCCCGTTGAAATTCGTGAGCTTGGCTTCGGCGACATCCGCGATCAGCTCGGTGTCGCAGGCCCCGCGGGCGAAGGCCCGGACATCATCGTCGGGGCGCACGACTGGCTCGGCCAGCTCGTGGTGAACGGGCTCCTCGAGCCCATCGATCTCGGGGCGAAGGCCAAGGATTTCGTCCCAGTATCTCTTAACGCGTTTACGTGGGGCAAGACCCTCTATGGCGTGCCATATGCCATCGAAGCCGTCGGGCTCATATACAACAAGAAGCTCGTTCCGAATCCGCCCAAGACTTTCGACGAACTCATCAACATCGCGAAAAAGCTGACCAACAAGGACAAGAAAGAGTACGGTTTCCTCATTCCGCAGCCTGACCCTTACCATACCTTCCCGCTTATGAGCGCCACGGGCGGCTATGTGTTTGGAACAAAGCCCGACGGCACTCTCAACCCGCTCGACGTCGGCCTAAACAACAAGGGCGCCATCAGGGGCCTTTCGATCTTCGATAAGCTCATCGAGGACGGCATCATGCCGATTGGCATCGACTACCCAACGATGATGGGCCTCTTCAAAGAGGGCAAGGTGGGTATGATGATCACCGGCCCGTGGGCGTTCGCGGAGATCCGCGATGCCAAGATCAACTACGGCTTCGCGAAGATTCCTTCCATCGACGGGAAGCCAGCCCGCCCGTTCGTGGGAGTGCAGGGCTTCATGGTCAGCTCGTTCAGCAAGAACAAGCTGCTCGCAAAGGCGTTCCTGAACGACTTCGTGGCCACACAGGAAACCATGAAGGCGCTCTATGACAGAGACCCGCGTCCACCGGCGTTCCTGCCCACGTCAAAGGCGGTCGCCTCCGACCCCGACATGGCGGGAGTCGGCGCAAGCGCAGCCGACGGCACACCGATGCCTGCCATTCCGGAGATGGCGTCGGTCTGGACAGCGTGGACCAATGGCCTTGAGCTCATAATCAACCAGAAGCTCGATCCGCAGAAAGCCATGGACGACGCGGTGGCCCAAATCATCGCCACCATCAAGGGCAGCAAGTGATCATCAAGTGATCATCAGGTGATTCATATCGTCTGTCGCGAGGGCGCCCGTCCGTCCACAGCCCGTGCGCAGCCCGGCACGGCGAACAGCGACGGCGGACGGGCGGGGCGCCACCTCGAGGCACGATGTGCGGCCGTGCGGCTGCAGTCCAGTCTTGACGGCGTCAGGGTTGCCGGTGCTTGCACGACGGGGCGTGGAGAATTCGGCGGTCTTAAGCGCCGAATTCGAACGAGGCGCGCCGCAAGTGCGTCGTCCCCGGAGGGCAACACCGATAGCCTTAGGCAGGATCCCTCCGCCGAAAGTAGCGCGAACCTCTGGCGACATACTTAGGATGATGGTTAGGACCTAGGATCGTCGCGACATCAGCATTGGATGGTGACCCATGTTGGCAAGTCGTAGCTCTCTCGCAGGCGGGACGGGGCGAGCTGGCAACACAACCAGCAGCTCCGGCGGCCCCGCGGGGCCCGGCAAGAGCGGTGGAACCAGCGAGGCGGTTCCGGCCCGCAGCCGTCGGACCGGAGCGGGCAGCGGTGAAGGGTTTGCGCGCCTCTTCGCGGGGCTCGCAGTGCCAGGCGGAACGGGGCCGGCGGGGACGGGGAAACCTGGACGACGAGGCGACGCCTTCAGCGGTACAGCCGCTGGAGCCCTCGCCAAGATCCTGCTGCTCGGGCCGCTCAACGCGGTTGCGGTGTGGGCCGCAGTCATCCTGGCAAGCGAACGCCTTTACTGGCTGCTCGCGTTGCTCGTCGTGGGGTGCGGGCTCATAGACTATGTCTTCCTCGCCCGCCGCGCGTACCCATGGCGCTATCTCGTCCCTGGCCTCTTCTTCATGGCCGTCATGGTGGTCTACCCGCTCTGCTACACCGTCCTCGTGGCGTTCACGAACTACGGCACCGGACACATCCTCTCGAAGGACATGGCCATCCGGCACTACACGAGCAGGTACGTCCTCAAGGAGGATTTGCCCCAGTACTCCGCGGTGATCTTCCGCGACGACGGCGGCAGATTCGCCGTCCTCCTCACCGACAGCGCCGGACAGCAGCTCGTTGGAGTGAGGGACAAGGTTGTGCGCCTCGAAGACTCTGGGCTGAAGCCGGCCGACGAGGACGGCGACGGGGTTCTGGACCGGATCGGCGACTTCAGGGCCGTCCCAGCGCTGAGCGTGTTCAAGTACCTGTCGGACCTGCAAAAGCTGGAGTTCCGCATCGGCGACGACGACGGCGACGACGACGGCAGCGACAACGTTCTCAAGATGCGGACCCCCGACAGTTTTGCCACATACAGCCCCGAGTTTCGTTACAACAAGGACCGTGACGCCCTTGTCGACGTGGAGCATGGGACGGTTTACTACGCCCGCGACGGCAGTTTCGTGGCGGACTCAGGCGAGGCGCTGGACACCGGCTACAAGGCGAAGGTTGGGTGGCGGAACTTCAGAAACCTCGTGCGCAACCCCCAGGTTTCCGGGCCGTTCTTCCGCGTATTCGTCTGGACGTTCGTATGGGCCGCGCTCAGCGTGCTCACCACCTTCTCGCTGGGCCTTCTGCTCGCAGTGATCCTCAACGACGCGAGGATGAAGTTCCGCACGTTCTACCGGGTCGTCCTGATCCTGCCGTACGCGATGCCGGCCTTCATATCGGCCCTAATCTGGCGAGGGCTCTTCAATACCGAGGTGGGCCTCGTCAACTCGGTGCTCAAGTCCATCATCGGCGTCGGCGTCCCGTGGCTGCAAGACCCGCTGTGGGCAAAGGTGGCTCTCATCATAGTCAACCTTTGGCTCGGATTCCCATACATGATGCTCGTCTGCCTCGGAGCACTGCAGAGCATACCTCACGAGCTGTACGAGGCGTCCACGGTGGACGGTGCCACCGGATGGCAGCAGTTCCGGCTGATAACCCTGCCGCTCCTTCTCGTGAGCGTAGCACCTTTGCTCATCTCGAGCTTCGCCTTCAACTTCAACAACTTCAACGTCGTTTACCTGGTCACGAAAGGACGGCCGGCCATCCCCGGCGCGCAAACGCCGGCAGGGGCGACGGATATCCTGATAAGCTACACGTACCGGCTAGCCTTTGAGAGCGCGGCAGGCACCGACTACGGCCTCGCGGCCGCCGTGACCATGATCATATTCCTCATAGTTGGCACGCTGAGCTGGATCAACTTCCGCTTCACCGGCGCGCTCGAGGAGGTGCGGGAGAATGCATAGGGCGCTACGGGGATTCCTCGAGCCGGCCTACCTGTGGCGGCACCTGCTGATTTGGTTGTGCATGGGGTTTGCAGTAGGACCCATCATTTGGGTGATCTCGGGTTCGTTCGACCCGGCCAACACGATCATCGGACAACGGCTCATCCCGAGAGAGCCCTCTCTAGCCAACTACCGCGAGCTCTTTACCAACCCCCAGCACCCGTTCCCGCTGTGGATGTGGAACACGGTGAAGATATCGCTCATCACATCGGTCCTTGTGGTGAGCATCACCTCGCTCGCGGCGTACGCCTTCTCAAGGTTCAGGTTTTACGGGAGGCGAACCGGGCTTTTCGCCATCCTCCTCATTCAGATGTTCCCGCAGATGCTGGCGATGGTGGCGATATACCTTCTCCTATTCTGGCTCGGCAACTACGTCCCAGCCCTTGGCCTCAACACCCATGCCGGCCTCATCTTCGTATACCTCGGCGGAGCCATGGGCGTGAACGTGTGGCTCATGAAGGGATATTTCGACACCATACCGACGTCGCTGGAGGAGGCGGCCACAATGGACGGGGCCACGCCTTTCCAAGCGTTCTACAAGATTATGCTGCCGCTTGCCAAGCCTATCATAGCGGTCATCTTCTTCCTGACCTTCATGGGGACATACTCTGAATACTTGCTCGCCCGCGTGGTGCTATCGTCGAACGAACGCCTCACGATGGCTGTAGGGCTCCAGGTCTTCATCTCGGACCAGTACGCCAAGAGGTGGGGCGTGTTCTCAGCGGCGGCACTCATCGGGGCCATACCTATCATCGTGCTCTTCGCGCTCCTACAGAAGCAGCTCGTGTCCGGGCTCACGCGAGGGGCGGTGAAGGGGTAGACACGGGACACACGGAGTGATCACAGTTGAATAGGCACGCCATCTTCCACAGACCTGATGCTCCCACGGCGTACGCCGTCGGTGATGACGAACTCGAGGTAGTCCTGAGGGCGGCTCGCGGCGACCTATCTCGCGTCGAGGTAGTGTATGGCGATAGGTACACCCGGCCCGGCCGCGACAGGCGCGTCTCCATGAGTGTCACTGCCCGCGACGAGCTATTCGATTACTGGACGGCGCGCATCAGGCTCGCGTCGCGCAGATTCCGCTACTACTTCGTCCTGGACGACGGGCGCGAAACGCTGTTCTACGGCGAGGAGGGCTTCAGCGGGAAGCCGCCGGCCGCCGAATGGTGGAGGTGGTCGTTTCAATATCCTTATCTGTGGTTCCACGACGGAGCGGACGACCCGCCCGACTGGGCTCAGGACGCCATCGTGTACCAGATATTCGTTGAGCGCTTCGCCAACGGCGACCCCTCCAACGACCCGCCGGGCGTCCAACCCTGGGGCTGGAAGTCCACGCGCACGTCGTTCTTCGGCGGGGACCTCCAAGGCATCATCGACCACTTGGACCACCTCGTCGGCCTCGGAGTGTCATGCCTCTACCTCACGCCCATCTTCGAGTCGCCTACGAATCACAAGTACGACACAACCGACTACTGCCGCATCGACCCGCACCTTGGCGACGAGGAGCTGGCACGGCGTCTCGTGGACGAGTGTCACATGAGAGGCATCCGCGTGATTCTCGATGCAGTGTTCAACCACTCAGGCTTTGATTTCTTTGCGTTCCAGGACGTCCTCAGAAACGGGGAGAAGTCGCCCTACTGCAACTGGTTCCGGATATGGAAAATGCCCATCGAGACGCGTCCGCGCGCAACTTACGAGACATTCGCCACGAATCTGTGGAGGATGCCGAAGCTCGCAACGGATAACCCGGAGGTGCAGGACTACCTCCTCGGCGTAGCGGAGCACTGGACCCGCACGCTCGGTATCGACGGTTGGCGCCTCGACGTCGGGGACGAGGTCGACCCGCGCTTCTGGCGCAGGTTTCGGGAGAGAGTGCGCGCCGTCAACCCTGACGCTCTAATAGTTGGCGAGGTGTTGCATGACGCGCCCGCGTTCGTGCGTGGCGACCAGATGGACTGCTACATGAACTACCCGTGGCGCGACCTGGTCGTGGACTTTTTCGCGAAGCGGAGGATCAGCGCACAGGAGTTCGCTGACGGGCTTGCGTCGCTCCGCATGAGGTACCGCCGCCAGGTGGACCGCGCCATGTGGAATCTTCTCGGCTCTCACGACAGGGAGCGGTTTCTCACCGCGTGTGGTGGCGATCGACGGTGCATGATGCTGGCAACCACCTTCCAGTTCACGTACACAGGCACGCCATACATCTACTACGGGGACGAGGTCGGGATGGAGGGCGAGCACGACCCGGACTGCAGGCGATGCATGCCGTGGGACCGCTCCGAGTGGGACAGGGAAATGTTGAGACTCTACCGCACCCTCACGAGGCTGCGCCGCCGCTACCGGGCGCTGCGGCGCGGCGAGTACGCAACGCTGCTGGGCGATTCCTCTGCGCGCGGGCTGTTCGCCTTCGCCCGGTGGGATGTAAACTCCTGCATCGTGGTGGTGATGAACAACAGCGAGGAGCCCGCGCTGTGCGAGCCGGACCTCGTGCGACGGAGGATGGCCGAGATAAGCGGCCTCAGGCGGTGGGCGGCCGCTCGCTTTCGGCCGATTCTCCATGTGGGAGAGCACTCAGCTGCCGCGGCCGGGGCCAGGGCCGAGGCCGGGGGCATAAGCATCCATATGCCTCCCATGAGCGCGTGGATTTACGCCTCGGCCCGCAGCAGCAAGTGAGCAGTGACGACTCCCTGGCGGTGAGGATGGCCGCAAGCGCGAACAGCGTCTACATCTCAGTCGGGATCAGTGAAATCAGTGAGTGGTGAAAACCCGGCCAGCCCGCGAGTCAGTAGCGTGGGGCCGCCGACTCGGGGCCGGCGGACGGCCGTACCCTACCGTGCCTGGTTCTTGCTCCAGATCTCATCTGCAACCTTTCCCCACGCGTCAGCATATCCATGAAGGGACTGGCAGAGCGCCGATGCGCTAGGCCCGCCTTTCTGGGTTGGGTGTGCCCCGGTCTCAGTGACCAACCGTTCAAGCGCCTCGGGATTATCTATGATCGGGCACGGGCGTAGGTGGTTGCAGTTGAATGGCTGGGCCGTCTGGTACGCCTTGAAGAGTGGGGACTTCAGCGCCTGCACGAGCGACGTGTCCTTTATGTTGACGTTCGCAAAGTGAACGAACGCACACGGCTCGACCTCGCCCGCTGCGTTGATGTGGAAGTAGTTTCTGCCGCCGGCGATGCATCCCCCTGTAAATGCCCCGTCATTCCAGAAATCCATGACGAGGATCGGCTTCTCGCTTCGCCATTTGTTCACCTGCCTGTACATGAACGCCCGCTGCTCAGGAGTCGCCATGTAGTCGAGATCGACACTACCTCCTACAGGGACGTATGTGAACAGCCACCCAAACGCACAGCCTTTATCAACCATGAGATCTACGAACTCGTCGCTCCCCACCACTTTAGCGTTCTCCCTGGTATATGTGGCCGAGAAACCAAATATGACACCGGCTTCCCTGAGATTATCCATGGCCTGCATTACTTTGTTAAAGACACCCTTGCCTCGCCTGGCATCCGTCTGTTCCTCGAAACCCTCGATGCTTATCGCGAAGGTTATGTTCCCGACATTCGCAATGCGCTGCGCGGTGTCTCTGTCTATCAAAGTGCCGTTTGTGTACACGTGGAACACGGAATTGTCGTGCTTCTCCGCAAGGGAGATCAGATCATCCTTCCGTACCATGGGCTCGCCACCAGACATGACGATGAAGCGAATCCCGAGAGCCTCAGCCTCGCTTATGACCCTATCCAGGGTAGCATAGTCCATATCCTGCGTTCGGTCATATTCTGCTGCCCAGCACCCTCTACAGCGTAGGTTGCACCGTTCAGTGGGATCGATGAGCATCGCCCAAGGAATGTGGACGCCATGCTCTTTCTCTGCTCTCGCGCGGTAGGCAGGCGCGAGTATCCCTGCATGGACAAAGAAGTTGATTGCCATCTTGTCCCGCACGCTGGGTGAAACCTGCTTCAGTACATTGACCACAAGTCTCCGCCAGTTGTTGTTCTCATCAGCAAGCATCTTAGCCCAAGAACGGGCGTATTGCTTGTGGACCGGCTCGCGAGCTATGGTTTCCCCCCACTGAAGGATCTTGACTAGATTCTTCTCGGGTTCATTCTGCAAGTACGCCAACATCCGTTTGACGACGACCTCGCCAAGCATCGCCTTGGCAGACTCGAATGCCATGGTATCTTCTCCTCTCGCCTTCCGCTTTTTCGCCCCAGACCAAAAGCCCGGACGAAAAGCGCTGTCATGACCCTTACTCGGCAAGACCCAATCCTTGTCTACCCTCAAGAAGCAAGATGATGTGCCTGTGTACCTCTTCGAGAAACGACCGGTTGATGCTGCAGAGAGTGTACTTCCCCTCCCTTCGAAGCTTTACCAGACCCACGTCCTTGAGGATTTTTAGCTGCTGTGAGATCGCCGACTGACTGACGCCTAGATACTCCTCAAGCTCCTGCACATTGAATTCCTTCCGCGAAAGGAGACTTATGATCTTGAACCGCGTTTCCTGGCCAAGCGCTCGGAAAGCACGTACTGAATGGCTGAGGTCCTTCATTCGATCCACTTCCTGGCGGGAATAAATTAGCGTTTACTAATATGTTAGGCCTCATGCCACCGTTTGTCAACCTCTGGTGAGTGTAAACGACCGACAACTCACGTGTCGTCATCGAAGCGGCGTGTCACAAGTATTCGTCTCTTTTCTTGACGGCGCTAGGGTTACTAGTACTTGCACGACGGGGCGCGGAGTACAATCTGAACCCTCGTGAGACGGGCCGCGAACCTCGGCGCCTTTCAGTCCTCTCGTAGTCGAGTCAAGCGGTGCAACCTAGACCCTCGCCTGAGCACTATAGTTGCTCTCGCCCCTTTCAGTCCTCTCGTCATCGAGTCAAGCGGTGCAACTGGCGACGTGATCCAGAAGTTGCAGTGGGCCATCAAGCACTTTCAGTCCTCTCGTCATCGAGTCAAGCGGTGCAACGCCCCACGGCCATCCAGGACAGGGAAGACCGACATACTTTCAGTCCTCTCGTCATCGAGTCAAGCGGTGCAACCCGATACCGGACCGGCCGGATCGGAGACCTGACGGCCACTTTCAGTCCTCTCGTCATCGAGTCAAGCGGTGCAACACCGGAAGACCCGGCGCGACGAGGACCCCTGCGTGTTCTTTCAGGAGGATGTCCCAAAGAGCGTGGAATTTGAGGTAGCGGCTCCCGGCTCCGTTATG